>Ga0209578_10000128_pt1 | contig 149793 bp, 129 predicted proteins | sample tdAd472_FD_187127 | JGI IMG/M metagenome (GOLD analysis project Ga0209578, IMG submission 187127) | Marine sediment microbial communities from the Atlantic coast under amendment with organic carbon and nitrate - tdAd47.2 (SPAdes)... | ecosystem: Environmental > Aquatic > Marine > Coastal >...
TTGTAGGTAGAGGTCTTCCTCTTCACGGCTGCGCCGCCCCATGTCCGGGCCGTACCAATAGGTGCAGTCATCTATGCCGAGGGATTTTCCGGTCTTCAGATCGAAAACTTCCGCCTGCTTGTGGAGATGCTTTCGCTGGATGCGCAGGACCTTGTCGACGACCCGCGCATCATCCTTGTTGTCTTTCGCACATTGTCCATCGACCATGCCTTCACGGCAGACGCGGACGGGGCTCTTGAGTTCCTCGGCATTAATCGTCCGAATACAGCTGTATCCGAACCGGACCAGAGGGAAGGGAACGTTCAAAACGTTATAACCGCTGTGCGGCGCCTCGTAGGGTGCCGTCACCGCTCGCCACTCCGGATCGAAAATGACCATTACGTTTTTCTCGGAGCCATACAATCGGGCGGCTTCCGCCGGTGAAATCTCCGGATAGTCTTTGTGCGCGGAATTAAGGGCATAGAACAGCCGGGCCGCGGGGAACGCCGCCACCAAGTCGGCGAAGAACGCCGCCATGTCGGCCTCTGTGGCGTTGACATCGCGTCCCCGAAACCGGACTTCATCACGTGATGCGACTGGGTATTCCATGCGGTTCGGTTTCTGTTCCCAAAAATTCGTGGAATGAGACTAGGCGGGCGCCTTGTACCCCAAAATTTCTCCCCTATCGCGGTAAAAGCGGACTTGTAGGTAGAGGTCTTCCTCTTCACGGCTGCGCCGCCCCATGTCCGGGCCGTACCAATAGGTGCAGTCATCTATGCCGAGGGATTTTCCGGTCTTCAGATCGAACACCTCTGCCTTTTTGTGGAGATGCTTTCGCTGGATGCGCAGGACCTTGTCGACGACCCGCGCATCATCCTTGTTGTCTTTCGCACATTGCCCATCGACCATGCCTTCACGGCATACGCGGATGGTGCGACCTAGTTCTTCAACATAGATGTCATGGATCCAGCAGTATCCAAACCGGACCAGAGGAAAGGGAACGTTCAAAACATTATAACCGCTGTGCGGCACCTCATAGGGTGCCGTCACCGCTCGCCACTCCGGATCGAAAATGACCATGACGTTTTTCTCGATGCCGTACAATCGGGCGGCTTCCGCCGGTGAAATCTCCGGATAGTCTTTGTGCGCCGAATTGAGGTCGTAAAACAGCCGGGCCTCGGGGAACGCCGCCACCATCTCGGCGAAGAACGCCGCCATGTCGGCCTCCGTGGCATTGACATTGCGTCCCCGAAACCGGACATCATCACGTGATGCGACAGGGTATTCCATGCGGTTCGGTTTCTGTTCCCAAAAATTCGTGGAAAGAGACTAGGCGGGCGCCTTGTACCCCAAGATTTCTCCCCTATCGCGGTAAAAGCGGACTTGTAGGTAGAGGTCTTCCTCCTCACGGCTGCGCCGCCCCATGTCCGGGCCGTACCAGTAGGTACAGTCATCTATACCGAGGGATTTTCCGGTCTTCAGATCGAACACCTCTGCCTTTTTGTGGAGATGTTTTCGCTGGATGCGCAGGACCTTGTCGACGACCCGCGCATCATCCTTGTTGTCTTTCGCACATTGCCCATCGACCATGCCTTCACGGCATACGCGGATGGTGCGACCTAGTTCCTCGGCATTGATCGCGTCAATCCGGCACCCTTTGAACCGGACCAAAGGATAGGGAACGTTCAGAACATTATAGCCGCTGTGCGGCGCCTCGTAGGGTGCCGTCTTGGCTTGCCACTTTGGATCGAAGACGACCATGAAGCTATCCTCAGAACCATACAGTCGAGCTGCCTCAACCCGAGGAATCTCGGGATAGTCTTTGTGCGCCGAATTGAGATCGATGAACAACCGGGCCTCGGGGAACGCCGCCGACATATCGGCGATGAACGCTGCCATGTCAGCTTCCGTGGCATTGACATGACGCCCCCGAAACCGGGTGTCGTTTTCTGAAACGGGATATTCCATGTATCCTGCATTTTTTACGTGAGAAAAATATAATAATTCTTCTTTTTATTGACAATCAACCCCCTTCCTTCAACTTTTTCGGCCCCCAATGCTTGTCGGCGAACTCTTCGACCATCTGGTCGCAGATGGCCATGGCTTCTTCCTCGCTGAGATCCCGCCGTTTGAGCACGGAAAGAATGGCGCCGATTTCTCCAGCAGCTATTTTGTGCAATTCAATCCGATCATTGGCGTCGGCTTCGCGGGGAACCAGGGTCTTCTTATCGGCATAGTGATCGACGGTCTGAAGATCGTCATACCTCTTGGTACCATCTTTCATCGTGATCTCGATCTGAGCATCCGATCGAGCGCCGCGAATACTCTCGTCGTCACGACGCAATTTCTCCGGCTTCTTTCCTAGCTCCACACTCACAGCTCCCGACACATGCTCAACATAATCCACGTTCTCACGGCCCCTTGCCTCGCTAAGCATCTTTTCGAGACAGTGATTGTTGAGCCGTTTCGTTCGTGCGTCGCCACGGCTCTCCAGGATCAACAACTGCTCGAGATTTTCCGTGCCGTTCGGAAATCCCTTGAGGACATCGTCGATCACTTCCGGACGTTCCGACGCCGGCGTCTTCGCCGAAACGGGCGCCTCCGCCGGGAACTCTTCTTTGTCTTTCTTGTCACCATCATCGGGCTTCAGCGGTGGCGGGCTTGACGGCATCGGTTCGGTGGCGGTGCGGCGGTCTTGCAAGCGAGACGGTTCGTTGCGGTCTTCGGATCCCTCACGGCCTTTCCGTATTTCCTGGCGCACCCATTCCTGGCCGACAATCGCCGGGACGAGCTTCGATGCGATGTTCCCAACGGCTCGGCGGCCGAGGAATTTCGCGCCATCGGTTGCCATATCCAGCGCATCCTTGCCCAAGACCGAGGAAGCGACTTGTACGCCCTCTGGCTGTTTGATAGGCCTTTCGCGTGGCGGGCTCAACAAGTCAGGCCGACGCCAACGTTCTGCAGGGAGTTCCGAGATTACGTGTCGCGGACGCGGTTTTGGTCTTTGTTCGGCAACAAGCCCTCGATGGTCTCGTCCAGGGTCCAACGCGTCACCGAGCGCTTTCGCCGTCGGGCCGTCCGGCTTCATGACCCCGTCGGGCGCGAGGCCGCGCGAACGCTGGAAGCTCTTGAGCCCGTCGATCATGCGCGCGTCGGCGTAAGGATTAACGAATTCCTTTTCCTCGAAGTGTCCGAGTTGATGCAGCGCTTTCTTGGTGCGAAGGATGTCTTCGCCGTCGACGCTGTAGTTTGCCCCGAAAGGGCCTTTCAGTTTAAAGGGATTGATCATGCGCCTGCTCCTCAGGTTCATTTTGAAGTTTCACGATGAACGTCAAAAAATGGGCGCCTGATCCCGCTCGGGAAGATCCGGACGATGAGCCTGAGCCCTGGTTGCCGGACAGTTGTTTGCCGCCTGCGAATCACTTTCTACAGGGAAATAGGAATTTTGTCAATATTTTTCTATTAATATCTTTATTTTCCTTTATGCGCCGAGTTTCCAGCCGAAGGGTCCAGGGTCGCGCCGCATGGCATGAGAGCCGGCAAATCCCCCGCGCCACCGCGCACTCGCACGCGCTGCGGGCGGCCGTGAAGGCTATGCTTGATTCCCGGTGACGGAACACATAGCAATGGGTGTCAGGATACCGTAAGGCCCTTGCTTGAATACTGTGACGGGGTGCCACATACGAAATCTTCGCCTTGTCGCCCGAGCCGCTACCATGGCTTGGACCCGGCGGGTGCGAACCGGGGATACTGTCCGCATGGGCAAGATAAAGAAGACGGAAGTCATCAAGGGGGTCTACTGGGTCGAAGTCCCGGAGGCGGAGCTGTTTTTGCTCTGCGGCTGTCCGGAGGACGCGACCAAGCACCTGATGCGGCTTCGTCTCATCGTGCCGACCCAGAAGGACGGCGTCACCTACCAGACCGGCCCCAACGCCATCCTGCTTTCGGACGTGGCACTGCAGAACGGCAAGTTCTGTAACCTGGCCGAATTCCCGGTGCTGCAGATGCTCTACCTGCAGGGCATGCTGGTTCCGGGACACCCCAACAACACCGGCGTCAAGCCGATGCTGATCGGCGCCGAGGACCAGATCGAAGCGCAGATGCAGTACATCTACCGGGGCAACTACGGCCTGGCCTCGGTCGACGAAATCGTCGCCGCCGGCGAGACCCGCGAACGGGCCGAGATGATCATGCGCATGAAGCTGAAGTTCGCCTTCGGCCGCATCCTGCCCACCGAGGAACTGCTCGATCACCGGGTCGTCGGCACCGGACCCGTGGAAATCCGCGACGGCGTCACCATCGAGCGCCAGCACTGCAACGTGTTCACGCTTTCCTACGGCGGCGAGTCGGTGACCATCGACCTCACCATCAAACGCGGCCGCAACGACCGCTCCGCCTATCCGCTCGGATTCCAGAGCGTGTCGCGCGATTACTTCTCGGTGGTGCATTCCGGCCAGGGCGACGGCTGGGACATCAACCGTCCCTGCATGGCCTCGATCCTGATCTACCAGGGCAAGATCTTCCTCATCGACGCCGGGCCGAACATCGCCTACAGCCTCACGGCGCTCGGCATCGGCGTCAACGAGATCGAAGGCATCTTCCATACCCATTGCCACGACGACCACTTTGCCGGCATCACCAGCCTGCTGCGCACCGACCGGCGGATCAAATACTACGCCACGCCGCTGGTGCGCACCTCGGTGTTCCGGAAACTCTCTGCGCTCTTGTCCATCGACGAGGGGCAAATTTCCCACTACTTCGACGTCCATGACCTGGAGTTCGACACCTGGAACGACATCGGCGGGTTGGAAGTGCTGCCGATCCTGTCGCCGCATCCGGTGGAGACCAGCGCCTTCATCTTCCGTGCCTTCTGGGAGAGCCGCTACCTGACCTATGCGCACCTGGCGGACATCGCATCGTTCAAGGTGATGGACAGCATGGTCACCGACGACGACAGCGCGCCGGGCATGACCAAGGCCGACGTGGAAAAGGCCAAGAACAGTTACCTGACACCGGTGGACCTGAAGAAGATCGACATCGGCGGCGGCATGATCCACGGCGAGGTCGAGGACTTCAAGACCGACCAGTCCTCCAAGATCGTGCTGGCGCACCGCTCGGAGGCGCTCACCAACAAGCAAAAGGAGATCGGCTCCAGCGCGCCCTTCGGCGTCGTCGATTCCCTGGTTGCGGATACGTCCGGCAACCTGCGCCGCTTCGCCTTCGGCTTCCTGCACAACTATTTCCCGGACATGGACCGCCACTATATCCGGACGCTCCTGAACAATCCGATCATTGAGTTCATGCCGGGCGAGATCATCCTGCGCAAGGGGCAGGTCCCGGACGAGGTGTTCCTGGTGGTTACCGGCACGGTCGAGAAAATCCGCTCCGAGGACGACGTCTACAACGTCATCTCGGCCGGCGGGCTGGTCGGCGAATACAACGGCATCCACGACCTGCCGTCGCCGTCGGCCTACCGCACCGTCAATTTCGTCCGCGCGCTTAGGATCACCATGCCGGCCTACCGCGAGGTCATCAACCGCAACGGCCTCGGCAGCCTGATCGACCAGCGCGCCAAGAACCGGGAAATCCTGGAACAGACCTGGCTGTTCGGCGAATCCGTCTCGCCGGCGATCCAGAACCGCATCTCGGATTCCATGGTGTTGCACGAGTTCGGCGCCGGCGAGAGCCTTGAGGATCTGCCGGCGAACGCCATGTTCGTGGTCGACAGCGGCAAGGTCGAGCAGTTCCGCGACGACGAGTCCATCGGCACCGTCTGCGAGCGCAACTTCTTCGGCGAGGAGCAGGTGCTGTTCGGCATCCCCGGCGTGTTCGGCTACAAGACGCTGGAGCCCTGCCGCATCTACGAGATTCCGGGCGACCGCATCGTCGACGTGCCCATCGTCATGTGGAAGATGCTGGAAGCGCACGAGCTTCGCGGCGCCAGCTAGGCTCCCGCCGCCGGCCCTGCTATCATCCCTGCCGCGACCTTTCTGCAACCTCGAGACACCGGCGTGGCTGACCGAACACCGACCCTGCGTGCCCGCGGCTTGACCAAGACCTACCGAACCGGCGATGTGACGGTCACGGCGCTGGCCGGCGTCGACGTCGAGCTCTACACCGGCGAACTGGTGGTGCTGCTGGGCCCCAGCGGCAGCGGCAAGTCGACGCTCTTGAACATCCTGGGCGGGCTCGACCGGCCGAGCGAGGGCTCGGTGATGTTCGCCGGCACCGACCTGGCCACCATGGACGACGCCGGACTGACCGGTTTCCGTCGCGACCACGTGGGTTTCGTCTTCCAGTTCTACAACCTGGTCGCCAGCCTGACGGCGGAGGAGAACGTCGAACTGGTGACCGAGATCGCCGCCGCGCCGATGGCCGCCGGCGAGGCCCTCGACCTGGTCGGGCTGCAGGCCAGGAAGCACCACTTCCCTGCCGAGCTCTCCGGCGGCGAGCAGCAGCGCGTCGCCATCGCGCGGGCCATCGCCAAGCGTCCCGACATCCTGATGTGCGACGAGCCCACCGGCGCGCTCGATTCCAAGACCGGCTCTCTCGTGCTGGAGGCCATCGACCGCACCAATCGCGAACTCGGCACCACCACCGCGGTCATTACCCACAACGCCGCCATCGCCGACATGGCCGACCGGGTGATCGTCATCGGCGACGGCCGCATCCAGGACGTCCGCGCCGTCGCCCGGCGCAAGCCGCCGTCCGAGATCACCTGGTGAGCGCGCTCGACCGCAAGATGCTGCGCGACCTCCGCGCCATGTGGGTGCAGGCACTGGCCATCGCGCTGGTTTTGGCGGCGGGCATCGCCATGTACGTGATGAGCGAGGGCATGCTGCGTTCGCTCATCGATACGCGCGCCGCCTACTACGACCGTTACGGCTTCGCCGAGATCTTCGCGCCCTTGAAACGCGCCCCCAACACGCTGGCCAGGCGGCTCGAAGCGGTGCCCGGCCTGCGCTTCGCCGAGACCCGGATCAAGAAGCTGGTCACCCTCGACATGCCGGCGCTGGCGGAACCGGTGCAGGGCCATGTGCTCTCCTATCCGGTCGGTGATCAACCACGCCTCAACCGGCTGCACCTGGCCGAAGGCCGCTGGCCGACGCCCGGCCGCAACGACGAAGTGCTGGTCAGCGAGGCCTTCGCCGAGGCGCATGGCCTCGACTGGAAGGACGGCGACACCGTCACCGCCGTCCTCAACGGGCGCAAACGCGCGCTCCGGGTGGTCGGGCTGGTGCTGTCGGCGGAGTTCATCTACGCCATCCAGCCCGGTGCCATGATCCCCGACAACCGCCGCTATGGCATCCTGTGGATGAGCCGCGCCGCCCTGGAAGCGGCCTTCGACATGAAGGCGGCCTTCAACGACGTCGTCGCCTCGGTCGATCCCGGCACCGACACGGCGGCGGTGATGGACGCCGTCGACCGCATCCTCGAGCCCTTCGGCGGCACCGGCGCCTATGGGCGCGAACACCAGGTGTCCGACTGGTACGTGTCGGGCGAGATCAACCAGCTCCGCAACATGGCCAACATCGTGCCGCCGATCTTCCTGGCGGTGGCGGCGTTCCTGCTGAACGTGGTGCTGACCCGCTGGATCGACACCCAGCGCGAGGAGATCGGGCTCCTCAAGGCCTTCGGCTATTCCACCTGGGACGTGGCGGCACACTATTTGAAGCTGGTGGCGGTCATCGCGCTCGGCGGCACCTTGCTCGGTTTCGCGGGCGGCATGTGGCTGGGCCGCGGACTGGCCGTGCTCTATCAGGAGTTCTTCCGTTTTCCGTTCCTCTACTTCCATTTCACCGGCGCCGTGTTCCTGGTCTCCGGCGCCGTCGGGCTGGCGGCGGCGCTCGTGGGAACCGCCGGCGCGGTCCGCCGCGCCGCCTTGCTGGCCCCGGCGACGGCCATGTCGCCGCCACCGCCGACACGCTACGCGCGCTCGCGCCTGGAGGCCTGGTTCCGGCGCTTGAGCCAACCGAGCCGCATGATCGCGCGGCACCTGGTGCGCTGGCCGGCGCGCACCGGCCTGACCGTTCTCGGCAATGCCGCCGCCGTTGCCGTGCTGATCGGCTCCATGTTCTTCATCGACGCCATGGAAACCCTGATCGACATCAGTTTCCACCGCGCCGAACGCCAGGACGTCACCATCACCTTCACCGACGCCAAGGGGCCGGGCGCGCTGGACGCGGTCCGGGCCATGCCCGGCGTGCTCACCGCCGAGCCGTTCCGCGCCGTCGCCGCCCGGCTCACGTTCCAGGGCCGTGAAGAACGGGAGGCCCTGAGCGGCGTCATCCCAGGCGCAACGCTGAACGCTATCCTGGACTCGGGTTTCGCGCCGGTGGCGGTGCCGGAAAGCGGCTTGGTGCTGTCGCGCAAGATGGCCGAGAAGCTGGGTGCCGGCATCGGCGACGTGGTCATCGCGCGGGTCACGGAAGGGCGCCGCCCGGTGCTGGAACTGCCGGTGGTGCAGATTTCCGAAACGCTGCTCGGCAGTCCGGCGTTCATGGACTTCGGCCATCTCGGCGTGTTGATGCGCGAGCAGGGCTGGATGAGCGGCGCGCGCGTCCGCCTCGACCCGGCCCGGACCGGCGCCTTCTTCCGCCGCCTCAAGGACACCCCCGCCGTCGCCGGCGTGGCGGTCAAGTCGGCGACGCTGAAGAGCTTCCGCGACACCATGCAGGAAAACCTGTTCATCACCATTTTCTTCAACATCGGCTTCGCCGCCATCATCGCCTTGGGCGTGCTCTACAACGCGGCGCGCATCTCGTTGTCCGAACGCGCCCGCGAGCTCGCCTCCATGCGCGTGCTCGGCTTCACCAAGGGCGAGGTCGCCTATATCCTGTTGGGCGAGATGGCGATCGTCACCCTGGTGGCATTGCCGGTCGGCTGCGTGCTCGGCTACGGCCTCGCCTGGGCCTGGACGGTGTCGCTCGATACCGACCTCTACCGGGTGCCGCTGGTGGTCAGCCCCCGCACCTACGGCGGCGCCGTGGTGACGGTGCTGCTATCGGCGGCGCTGTCCGGCCTGGCGGTGGCGCGGCGGCTGGGCCGGCTGGACATGGTGAAAGCGCTGAAAACCCGAGAATAATCTGGGATACTGGGAACATGACCACAGAGCGAACAGGAAAATCCGGTCGGACGCTGTTTTGGGGCGCGCTGGCGCTGGCGCTGGCGGCCGCCGTCGGCTGGTCGTTCATGCCGCGCCCGGTGGCGGTCGACCTTGCCGCCGTCACCGAGGGCGCCATGACCGTCAACGTCGAAAGCGAGGGCCGCACCCGGGTCAAGGACATGTTCGTGATCTCGGCACCGGCGGCCGGCCGACTGATGCGGATCGACGCCGAGGCCGGCGACGAGGTCCTCGCCGGCGTGACCCGCCTGGCGGTGATCGAGCCCGCCGACCCGACCATCCTCGATCGGCGCTCGCGCGCCGAGGCCGAAGCCACCGCCCAGGCCGCCGCCGATGCGCTGACGCTGGCCAGCGCCGACGTCGACCGGGCCAAGGCGGAGCTTTCCTTCGCCCGCTCGGAACTCGACCGCGCCCGCAAACTGAGCAAGAACGGCAACATCTCGGCCCGCGACCTCGACCTGGCGAAGTTGGAAGTGGCGACCAAGCAGGCGCGGCTCCGGAGCGTCGAGGCGCAGGCCCAGGTCCGCCGGCACGAACTGGAGACGGCCCGCGCCCGGCTGCTGGCGCCGAACGGCGACGGCCAGGGCTGGGAGTGCTGCGTCGACGTCACCGCGCCCATCGACGGCCGCGTGCTGCGCGTCCTGCACAAGAGCGAAGGCGTCGTCCCCGCCGGCACGCCGCTGATGGAGATCGGCAATCCGGGCCGGCTGGAGGTGGTGGTCGATCTCCTGACCACCGATGCGGCCAAGGTGCGCGCGGGCGCGCCGGTGTCGATCAAGAACTGGGGCGGTCCGGCCCTCGAGGGCCGGCTCAGCCGCATCGAGCCGTTCGGCTACACCAAGACGTCGGTGCTCGGTATCGACGAGCAGCGCGTCGACGTGATCGTCGATTTCGCCGACCCGGACACCCTGCCCCAGGCGCTCGGGCACGGCTTCCGGGTCGAGGTGGAGATCGTCGAATGGCAGGCGGACAAGGTCTTGAAGGCCCCCATGGCGGCGCTGTTCCGCGTGGGCGACGAATGGGCCGCCTATGTCGATGAGGCGGGAACGGCACGCCTGACGCCGCTCCGCATCGGTCACCAGAACGGCCGCGAGGCGGAGGTGCTGTCCGGCCTCAAGGCCGGCGACCGGGTGGTTCTGCATCCCTCCGACGCCATCAACGACGGTCGCGCGCTGACGGTCCGGGGCGATTGAGCGGCGGCGAGCGACCTATCCATCCGGGGAGGGCGCGTGAAAAAACGGTGGTTGGATGCCGTTGATTTTATTGAGAACTTAAAAAAATCTCAGGAACGAACCCAATTTTCCAGCACTACCCATCGGAACGATATCCATCCACACAGAGGACCGGTTCCAACCGCCACCGGTCGAAGGGGCATCGGCTCCGGTCTAGATCCGATTCGATTGTGAAATAGCGTGCCTTCGCCGCAAGGACGGCGATACGGGGAGAATCTTAGTCGGGCCGCTATGAATATCAATAAAAACCTATTTAATTGCTTTATTTTCCTTCGCTTTGTGGCCTAAAAGACGCAAAAGCCTTGTTGACTTATTTGCGAATCTTTGTATATTCGCAAATACTGAATAAATGTAATTTGCTGTCATCCGCTCTTCAGGGCGGTGAAACAAGGAAGGGTTTTGTCATGAGTGAGACCAAGATTACCGATCTGCCGGGGATCGGCGGGAAGACCGCCGAAGCGCTGAGCGAAGCCGGCTTCAAGACGGTCGAAGACATCGCGGCGGCGACGCCGGAAGCCATCGGCGCGGTCAAGGGCTTCGGTCCGGCGCGCGCGGCCAAACTGATCGACGACGCCAAGGCCATGGCCCCCGCCGCCGAAGCGCCTGCCGAGGAAGAGACCAAGGCCGACGCGAAGACCGATAGCGTGGTCACCCCGATGCCTGCACCGAAGAAGAAACCCGCCGGCCGCAAGCTGGCTTGGGCGGCTGCCGCCGCCGTGGCCGCCGTGGCCATCGGCATCGGCTATGCCTACAAGGACGACGTGGCGAACGTGGCCGATCTTGACGGCCTCGTCGGGACCCTGAAGGGGCCGATCCTGCCGCTGCACCAGACCACCGCGACCGCCACCGACAACGCACCGGCGACCGAGACCATGGCGGTGCGGACGGCGAAGGCCGAACCCGCGCCGGCGGCACTTTCCACCGCGACCGAGACCGCCGACGCGGCGGACGCCATCGGCCAAGGCGCCATCCGCCAAGCCGGGCCGCAGAGCCCGGCCGCCAAGGCGATGGAAGAGCAGCGCCGCCAATTCACCGATTACATGGATACGCTGCGCGACCAGACCCGCAAGCAACAGCAGGCCTGGCGCGAACGGCACGACGCCGACATGACGGCCCGCAAGCAAGCGGCCGAAAAGCAGATGGCCGCACACAAGGCGGCGGCCGAGCAGCAAATGGCGGCGCATAAGGCAGCGGCGGAAAGGCAGATGGCGGCGCAGAAACAAGCCGCTGAAAAGCACATGGCTTACCTGCGCCAGGACATGGACGCCCGGCGCAAGGGCATGGAAGCCTTTCGCAAGGACATGAAAGCCCGCATGGACGCCCAGCGCGAAACCCGCATGTCCGCCGTGCCGCAGCCGGTACCGGCCCGGGCCTGGGACCGCCCCTACGGCTACGGCAACGGCTGGACGCAAGGCGACGCCGCGGGTTCGTTCGGTTTCTCCATGAACCAGAACTTCCGCGGCCATGGCGCGGGCTATCCGGCCTACGGCTATGCGCCCTATCCCTACGCTTACATCCCGCAGCCGGCACCGCAAGCGGCCGGCGAAACGGAGAAGGCCGGCAGCTAACCGCCGCCCGCATCCCCGAACCAACGACGAAGCCGCGCCGGTGCCCCCGGCGCGGCTTTTCATTTTCCCGCCCGGCGGCGGCCGGGTGCCCTATCCGGCGATTGCCGAAACGAAGCTCTCCATCGTTGGGTAAGTTGCCATGGGAACGGCCAGTTCCGCACCGAACCCGGTATGGCCCAGCCCGCGGTTTTCGCGATTGATCCAAACGACATCCTGGCCAAGCAAATTGGCCGGGCGAACATCGGCACGCAAACTTTGCGCGACGTGAAGCACGCGATGCGGCGGGATGGCACGGGCCGCCAGATCCGTCAGCGCGAGCACGAAATGCCGGAGTGACGGTTTGTAGGCGCCGGCCCTCTCGGCGGTGACGACAATTTCGAAACAATGGCCAAGCTTGGCGTGGCTGGCCGCGAAGGAGCGGTCGTCCATATTGGTCAAGGCCCCAAGCACGCAGTGATCCTTCAATCGTGCGAGGGCGTCGACGCTGTCGGGATAGGGCTGCCAGCTCGGGACGGATTGGCCGAATCGGCTCTGAGCCTCAACATCCAGTTCAAGGCCATACTCGTTGGCGATGTAGGCATAGGCCGAACGCAGGATTTCCGGGTAGGGTCGCGCCGGTGACAAAGCCTGGTAGTGGGCGCGGGCGCGATCGAAGGCATCGAGGAGGTCCCTGTCGTCGAGGTTGGGATTGCGCTCACCGACCGATTCCCGAAGCAACGAAAGAATGGCCGGCTCCCAATCGATGAGCGTGCCGTAGACATCGAACGTGATGGCGTCGTAATTGCCGATTTGCATCGCGATAGGCCCCGTGCTAAATATTATCGATAATCGTTAATTAGGGAATGGGCCGATTGATGTCAAGCCGCAGCCCCGCACCAACCGCATCGCGAATGGGTGAACAACCGATGTCGCGGTTGTCGATTTCGGGAACCATCGCGAATGATCTGCGGTGGGAAATCCTGAGCGCCAACATCCAGCCCGGGCAAGCGATCAAACAAAATCATATCGCCCGGCAATACGGCGTCAGCCAGGCGCCTGTCCGCGAGGCGCTACGCCAATTGGCTTCCGAAGACTTGGTTGCGTACGAGCTCAACTGCGGCGTGAAGGTGCCGACCCTGGATCGGCGGGAGGCGGAGGAAATCGGTTCCTTGAGGGCAAAGCTCGAACCCGACTTTATCTCGCCCGCCTGCAAGAATTTTACCGCGTCGGATGTTGAAATAGCCGAAAAGGCGCTGATGAAAATCGCCGATGCGCCGGACGTACCCACCCTATTGCAAGCCAACGAGGCCTTTCACGAGGCGATATTCGCTCCGGCGGATTTACCGGTCACGATCCAGATCGTCCGCCAGTTGCGGCGCCGCTATGCGCGCTACCTCGGCAACATGTGGCAATCGGGCGGAAACGCGCAAACCTCGTGGCAAGAGCACCGTGAGCTTCTCGATCTGATTGCACGAGGCAAGGCGCGGCTTGCCCGCGAACTGATGAAAACACACATCGCAAGCACGACGAAGGCGGTCACGAAATCGCTCGCGCGGTCTCACGCTGCGTGATCGCCAAACACCGGATGAATTGTGGGAATCGGGCGCCGGTCAGCAGATGCCGCTGTCGGCACTTTCGTCGCCGCAGAAGATCTCGTAGATGGAGCCCAGCAGCTTCTTGGTTTTCTCGTCCGCCAGCGAATAGAAGATCATCTGGCCCTCGCGCCGGGTCTGCACCAGGCCGTCCTTGCGCAGCAGCGCCAATTGCTGCGACATGGCCTGGTCACGCAGGCCCAAACGCTGCGCCAGTTCTCCGACCTTGGTTTCTCCGTCCGCCAACTGGCAGAGGATCAGCAGCCGGTTTTTGCTGGAAAGCACCTTCATCAGGTCGCTGGCGGATTCGGCCCGCGCCTGCATTTTTTCGACGTCCATCTCTTCTATGTTCATACTTATGAACATACGAAACAAACGTCGGAAAGTCAAGCTTTCCCGGCCCCTTGAGGGCCGCCTTCGAGCCGATCAAATGTACAGGTTGATATCGGATTCCAGGGCTTCGCCCATGTAGGTGGCGGCGCCGCCGATCTCGATTCCGTCGATCATGTCGTCGGCGGACCACTCGAACAGGTCCATGGTCATCTGACAACCGACCATCTTGATATCGCCCTCGATCGCCAGCTCGCGCAGTTCCTCGATGGAGGCGACACCCTTTTTCTTGATCAGGTTCTTCATCATCTTGGTGCAGGCGGCATCGACGCCGGGAATGGCGGAGACCAGGTTCGGCATCTGCATGTGCATGCCCATCATCGGCATTTCCATGGCCGGATTGCCGAGGGTGGAAATCTGCAGGTGGCTCAGGTCCTTCTTCAGCAGCTGCAAGCCGTAGAAGGTGAAGAACATGGTCACGTCGACATCCATGGCCGCGCCGGTGGTGCCCAGAATGAACGGCGGATAGGCCCAGTCGAGGGTGCCCTTGGTGACAATGATGGTCATCTTCTTGGCGTTCTGGCCTTCATCAGCGGACATGGCGCTATACTCCTAATCCTTGTTTCAATCGGATCGGCAGCCCGCCGATACAATCCGCGCATCGTGCGATCCGGCAACATTTTATAAATTGCGAATATGAAAATTGAAAGATAATTTTTGTTCGGCCCCTGGCGCCGTACGATTCGGCAATCTGGATGAAAATTTGTTTTGTTTCGATTCAAGGCTTTAGGATTATTCCGGTGCCTTTTTTCGATTTTTCTAAAAAAAACCTGTTGACTATTATCTTCATAATTCTGTATATATGTATCTACGCAATCAATGAATTCGATCGAACGGGTTGACTGCGTACGGCCAGATCAGGCCGTCGGTCCGAGACAGGAATTCAAGGACCGGTAGAGTTTTTTCAGGGGGGGTCGATTGGCCCTCGGAACGCAGGATTAACCCACACTCCGGTGTTCTCATTGAAGGCAGTGGGTAGATTGAGGAGACCTTGAAATGAAAACGTTTATCAAAACTCTCTTGGTTACCGGTGTTATTGCGACCGCCAGCGTTGCCGCCACTTCGGCCAGCGCCTGGTGGGGCGGCCCGGGTTGGGGCGGTGGTCCGTGGAACGGCAACGGCTGGGGCGACGGCAACTTCTCCATGAACTTCTCCGGTCGCGGCAACGGCAGCGGCTACGGCTACGGCAACCCGTACTACGGCGGCTATCCGTATGGTGGCTACGGTGCTCCTTACGGTTACGGCGCCCCCTACGGCTACGGCGCCCCGGTGGCCCCCTACGGCTACGGCGCTCCGGTGGCCCCTTACGGCTACGGCGCTCCCGGCATGCCGGCTCCGGCCGCTCCGAAGGCGGAGACCAAGTAAAAGACTTTACGGGAACATCCTCCCTGGGACCCTAACGGGTCCAATTTCCGGCGGCGCCGTGGTGAATTTTACCACGGCGCCGTTTTCTTTTTCCGATCAACCCGCGTTCGATCAACCCTCGACGCCGTAGCGCTGCATTTGGCGCCACAATGTGGTGCGGTCGATCCCCAGCATTTTCGCCGCCTGTGTGCGGTTGCCGCCGGACGTCCCGAGCGCTTCGCGGATGCGGCGCGCTTGGCGTTCGTCGTCGCTGCCGGTCCGCGCGCCGCCGCCGCCCCCGTTGCCGCCCCCGTTGCCACCCCCGAGCGCCATGGCGTACTCGCGTACCGTCTGCGGCAGGCTTTCGGGCCGCACCGTATTGTTGACGGCGCAGACCACCGCATGCTCGACGGCGTTTTCCATCTCGCGCACGTTGCCGGGCCAGGAATAGTCCATCATCAGCCGCATGGCTTCCGGCGAACAATCGACGTTGTCGGGATAGCCGCGCTCGACCAGGTTGGTGCAGAGGTATTTGAGCATCAACGGGATGTCCTGCGGGCGCTCGCGCAGGGGCGGGATGATCATCGGGATCACCGCCAGGCGGTAGTAGAGATCGGCGCGGAACTGGCCGGCGTCGACCATCGACTTGAGATCGCGGTTGGTGGCGCTGATGACCCGCACGTCCACCTCCATCGACCTGTCGGAACCGACCGGTTCGAAGCGCTGCTCCTGCACCGCCTTCAACAGCTTGGCCTGCAGGTGCAGCGGGATCTCGCCGACCTCGTCGAGCAGCAAGGTGCCGCCGTTGGCCGCCTGGAAGCGGCCCGGCCGGTCGCCGGTGGCGCCGGTGAAAGCGCCCTTCACGTGGCCGAACAGTTCCGACTCCATCAGCTGTTCCGGAATGGCGGCGCAGTTGACCTCGACCAGCGGCTTCGCGCGGCGCGGGCTGTTGGCGTGAATCATGCGCGCGATGTGGGTCTTGCCGGTGCCCGATTCGCCCTGCAACAGCACGAAGGCCGACGACGGCGCCACCTGCTCGACGCGCGACAGAATCTCCAGCATCCGGGGATCCGAGGAAACCAGCTCGTTCCTGATCTCGGCATTCTTCCGGCGCCGCCCGCGCTTGGCTTCCTCGTTCTGCACCACGACGAGGCGAAGCTGCTCGCCGTCGCCCAGGCATTCGAGCCACTTGGTGTGGATGCGCAGATCGCTGTGCGAGCCGCACTCCGCCGCCGGCAGCCGGAAGCTCAACATGCCGACCGCGTCGGCGACGCCGTATCGATCGGCCTCGGCCTGGCGGGTCTCGATGGCACTGAGCAGATCGACCGGCCCGAACTGGGCCAGCGAATGCACCGGCGGATTGCCCGTCCAGCCGAGCAGCTTGTCCGGATTGCGGCTGCGGCAACGGATCGTTCCATCCTCGCTGGCGATCATCACGACCCCGTCGACGAAAGGATCGATCGTTACCAGGATGTCATCGAAATCCTGTAGATGTTGCATATTCCCTCCCTGATCGAAAAATATTGTTGCATGACTGCAAGTGTTGCGCAACAGTTAGGGGCCTAGGGAAACCTTCAAAAACCAATAGATAACAAAGGTTTAGGTCTACTCGGGCGGCCGCCTCGGCGGTCCCGATGTTGCAGGGAGCGACGTGCTAAGAAAAAAATCGTTTAGAATCAGCATCTTATATGTTGGCACGCCGATTGCTGTAACTTGAAGTGTCGACGGGACAAACCCGTCGAATGGACGAGCAGGGAGAGTGAGATGGCGGATTTATTCTCGGACGATTGGATGCAGGGTTTCATGGCCGCCTGGAACGGCGAGCCGGAGCTCTCCGACGCCTTGGCGAAAATCGGTTTCAAATCGACCATCGGATACGGTTTCCAGGCCGACGACCAGGCCAAGGGCGTGATCGTCATCGTCGACGGCAAGGCGACCCACGCCGGCGCCTATAACGGCGAGGCCCTCGACTGGGACCTGCGCGCCACGCCGGAAAACTGGGCCGCGTGGATGAAGAAGCCGCCGGGCATGATGGGTCTCGGCATGGCCTACACGTCCGGCAAGCTCAAATTCAAAACCGGCGACTACGGCGGCATGGTCAAGGACCCGCGCATGGCCGGCCCCTTCATCAAGAGCTTCTCCGTCATGGGGAGGGTCTGAGCCATGCGATTGGCCAGTGTCTGCCTCACCTGCGCGCTCGGGCTCGCCATTGCCGGCTCCGCCGGCATCGCGCCCGCGCATGCCCAGGACTATCAAACCATCACCATCGCCAAGACCAGCGTCAGCGCCGCCGCATCCATCGGCGGCAAGGTCGTCCCCTACAAGGAGGTCACCCTGTCGGCCCAGATTCCCGGGCAAATCCTGTTCGTCGGCGGCGGCGAGGGCGACGATAAGACGCAAGGCGAATTGCTGGTCCGCATCGATGACGACGACCTGCAGGCGCAACGGCGCGCGGCGCTGGCCGAGTACACCCACGCCGAGGCGACGCTCAGGAACGCCCAGGTTCAGTATAACCGCGAGATGTGGTCGCCCTCGATCAACAACCTCAACCGCTCCGGCGGCATGGGCGTGCCGATGCTGTTCGACCAGATGTTCACCCGCAACTTCGGCAACATGTTCAGCAACAACAACTCCAGCCCCTGGGTCGACCGCTACGCCGATCTGTCGACCCGCTACTCCAGCCTGAACCAGGCGCAATCCAGGCTGATGAGCTCGCGCGCGCAGATCGAATTGCTCGATGCCAAGCTGCGCGACGCCATGACCATGGCGCCCTTCGACGGCGTCATCGTCGAGAAACTGGTGGAGCCCGGCGACACCGTGCAGCCCGGCCAGCCGCTGATCAAGTTCGCCCACACCAAGTACCTGCGCATCCAGGCGGAAGTGCCGGTGCGCCTGGTCGGCGGGCTCAATGTCGGCATGATCGTGCCGGCGCAACTGGACGTGCACAGCGAGCAGATCCAGGCGCGGGTGGCGCGCATCTATCCGATGGCGGATTCATCGCGCCACACCGTCACCGTCAAGTTCGACCTGCCGCTCGGCGTCGCCGGCGGTCCCGGCATGTACGCCGAGGTGCGCGTTCCCGATACCGCCGCCAGCCGCGAGGCGCAGATCGTGGTGCCGAAGTCGGCCGTCGTCTGGCGCGGCAGCCTGCCCGGCATTTTCGTGCTGAAGGACGGCAAGCCGTCGCTGCGTCTCGTGCGTCTCGGCCAGGCCACCGGCAACGACCACGTTTCCATCCTCGCCGGCGCCCACGTGGGCGACCAGGTGCTGGTCAATCCGCCGGCGCCCGGCGCGCGGCCGCGCCCGGCGCAACAGTAACGGGGCGCGTGCAACCGATGGCAAACGATACCGCCCCGCAAGCGCAAGGCGCGCCGCAAACACCGCCCGCCGAGCACCACAACCTGGGCCTCGCCGGGCGCATGGCCAGGATGTTCATTCATTCGCCGCTGTCGCCGCTGTTGCTGGCCGCCAGCCTGGCGGTCGGCATCCTCGGCCTGTTGTTCACGCCGCGCCAGGAAGACCCGCAGATTTCGGTGCCCATGGTCGACGTGTTCTTCACCTATCACGGCGCCTCATCGCAGCAGGTCGCCAGCCTGGCGACCGACCCGCTGGAGCGGATGATGAGCGAGATCCCCGGGGTCAAGCACGTCTACTCCGCCTCGCAGCGCGGCCAGGGCATAGTCACCGTGCAGTTCGAGGTCGGCGAGAAGATGGAACCCTCGCTGGTCAAGCTCTACGACAAGCTGATGTCCAACATGGACAAGATTCCGCCCGGCGTGTCGCAGCCGCTGGTCAAGCCAAAGGGCGTCGACGACGTGCCGGTGGTGACCCTGACGCTATGGACCGAGGAGCTGGACGACGCGGTCCTGCGCCAGGTCGCCTTCGACGTGCTGCAGCGCCTCAAGGAGGTGCCGAAGACCAGCCAGAGCTTCATCGTCGGCGGCAGGGCGGAGGAAATCCGCGTCGAGGTCCTGCCCGAGCGGCTTTCCGGCTACGCCATCAGCGTCGGCCAGATCGCCAAGACCATTTCGGCGGCCAACTCGGAACGCGAGATGGGCTACGTGGAGACCGGCGGCGGTGCCTTCAAGCTCAAGTCCGGCGCGTTCCTGGAAACCGCCGAGGACGTCAAGCGGCTGATGGTCGGCACCCGCAACGGCGCCCCCATCTATGTCAGCGACATCGCCCAGGTGTCGTTCCAGCCGGCGAACGCCGGCGAGATCGTCCAGTACTACCGCGGGCCGGCGCACGATAGCGTCACCGACGGCAAGGCACCGGACATGCACGGCGCGCCGGCGGTCACCATCGCGGTGGCAAAAAAGCCCAGCACCAACGGCGTCACCGTGGCGGAAGGCGTGCTGCAACAGGTCGAGCGGCTCAAGGGCCACGTCATTCCCGACAACATCCAGGTCGCCGTCACCCGCAACTACGGCGAGACCGCCAACGACAAGGTCAACGAACTGCTGATCAAGCTGTTCGTGGCGACCGGCGCGGTGACGCTGCTGATCTGGCTGTTCCTCGGCTACAAGCCCGCCGTGGTGGTGCTGATCGTCATCCCGGTGGTGATCCTGGCGACCGTGTTCTCGGCCTGGCTGCTGGGCTACACCATCGACCGCGTGTCGCTGTTCGCGCTGATCTTCTCCATCGGCATCCTGGTCGACGACGCCATTGTCGTCATCGAGAACATCTACCGGCGCTGGCTGATGAAGGGCGAGATCGAGACCGAGACCTCCGTCGAGGCGGTGCGCGAGGTCGGCAACCCGACCATCCTCGCCACCTTCACGGTGATTGCGGCGCTGCTGCCGATGGGCTTCGTATCGGGCATGATGGGCCCCTACATGCGCCCGATTCCGGTGCTCGGTTCGGTGGCCATGCTGTTCTCGCTGTTCGCCGCCTTCATCTTCACGCCGTGGCTGGCGATGCGCATCCGCCCCAACCTGGACCAGCTCAAGAAGGCGCAGGACAGGGAACACGCCCAGAGCCAGCGCGTGGAAGGCTTCTTCCGGCGCATCCTGGCCCCGCTGATCGACAACCGTGCCAAGGGCCGCACCTTCAAGCTCGCGCTCTATGCGGTGCTGTTCGGCACCTTCGTGCTGTTCTACACGACCTCGGTGACGGTGAAGATGCTGCCGCTCGACAACAAGCCGGAGTTCAACGTCGTCATCAACATGTCCGACGGCACGGCGCTGCCGGTGACCGCCAACGTCGCCCAGGCGCTGACCGAGGAATTGCTGAGCATCGACGAGGTCACCGCCGTCCAGTCCTACGTGGGCACGGCATCGCCGTTCAACTTCAACGGCCTGGTGCGTCACACCTACCTGCGCCAGCAACCCTGGTTCGGCGACATCCAGGTGCAGTTGCTGCACAAGAACGACCGCGAGCGCTCCAGCCACGAGATCGCCGAAGCGGCGCGCATCGCCCTCAAGCCCATCGCCGACAGGCTGGGCGCCAAGATCCAGGTGGTGGAAATGCCGCCCGGGCCGCCGGTGCTGCAGACCATGGTGGCGGAAATCTACGGCCCCGACCGCGCCACGCGGGTCAAGGTCGCCGAAGACCTGACCCAGATCTTCGAGAAAGCCGACAACGTCGTCGACGTCGACAACTTCCTGCAAGACCCCTATCCGATTTGGGAGTTCGCCATCGACCGCGAGAAGGCCGTCCGCCACGGCGTCTCCGCCGACACCATCAACAAGCAGCTCGAGATGGCCATGGGCGGCTACAAGCTCGGCGACATCAAGGCCGGGCACGTGCTGGAGCCGCGCTACATCGTGCTGCAACTGCCGCTCTCGGTGCGGGCCCAATTCGCGCGCATTGGCGAACTGCCGATCCCGTCCGCCGGCGGCCAGTTGATCCCGCTGGCAGAGCTCGGCCGCTTCAAGCGCGCGACGCAAGACCCGATCCACTACCACAAGGACCTGCGCCCGGTGGAGTACGTGACCGGCGAAGTGACCGGACGCTTGGGCGCTCCGGTCTACGGCATGTTCGCGGTCGAGGACCTGCTCGAGGACTACACCACCCCGGACGGCATCAAGCTCACCGGCTACTACCTGGGCCCACCCGCCGACAGCTTCTCCTCGGCCTTCGAATGGACCGGCGAGTGGACGGTCACCTACGAGACCTTCCGCGACATGGGCCTCGCCTTCGGCGCGGCGCTGATCCTGATCTACATGCTGGTGGTGTGGGAGTTCGGCAACTTCCGCCTGCCCGGCATCATCATGGCGCCGATTCCGCTGACCCTGATCGGCATCATCCCCGGCCACTGGCTGTTCAGCGCGCCGTTCACGGCGACCTCAATGATCGGCTTCATCGCGCTGGCCGGCATCATCGTGCGCAACTCGATCCTTTTGGTCGACTTCACCAAGCACGCCGTGGCCGAGGGGCTTGAAGTCCGCGAAGCGGTGATCCAGTCCTGCCGCACCCGGACACGGCCGATCATCATCACCGCGCTGGCGCTGGTCGCCGGCTCCAGCGTCATCCTCACCGACCCGATCTTCCAGGGCATGGCGATTTCACTGTTGTTCGGCGCCATCATCTCGACGTTGCTGACGCTGGTGGTCATTCCGCTCGGCTGCGTGCGCGCCCAGGCCTGCTTCTGCGCCGAGGACATCGCCGCCGCCGGCGGCGCGGCGGCCACCGCCGCCGCAACCGCGGCGGAACCGGCGAAGGCGCCGAAGGGCCGTCTCGGCAAGGCGCTCTACATGACGGTAATGATGATCCCGGCAATGGCGGTGTTCCTCTGGCACTGGATCAGCGCCGTCCTCACGGGCCTCGGCCGGCTGCTGATGAAGCCGCTCAAATCCGAAAAGCTGGCGATGGTCGGCTATGCGCTGCGGGCGTTGCCCTATTTCGTCTGGCTGTTCGTGCGCGAGACCGTCAAGAACCTGGTGAAGCGCCCCGAGCGCCCCGTCGCGCAGCCGGCACCGGCGCCGACACCCAAACCGGAGCCTGCGCCTGCGCCTGAGCCTGAGCCTGAGCCAGAGCCAGAACCGGAGCCTGAGCCAGAACCGGAGCCTGAGCCAGAACCGGAGCCCGAGCCAGAACCCGCGCCCGCGCCGGCAGCGCAGCCCAAACGCAAGACCGCCGCCAGCCGCCAAGCCCCCGCGAAAAAGGCACCGGCAAAGAAAGCGCCGGCGAAGAAGGCAGCGGCACCGAAGGCCCGGCGCACCATCCAGGCCAAGCCGAAAGCGGCGCCGAAAGCCAAGCCCAAGCCGGCGCCGAAGCCGAAGGCCGCCACCAAACCGAAGGCCACCGCCGCGTCGGCGAGCGCCAAACGCAAGCGGCGCGGCATCCGTCTCAAGGGCCAATTGCCGGGAGGATCGGAATGATGTTCCGCAACCCCATGCAACGCACCGCCGTTTCCGCCGTCTCCCTCGCGGTACTGGCGCTGGCGCTCGGCCTCTCGGCCGCCAGCGGCGCCATGGCGCAGGCTCCGTCCGTCATGCCCGATCCGCCCATCGGTCCCTACAAGCCGTTCCTGTTCGGCCGCGCGCTGGACACGGCGACGCCGGCCGAGCGCATGGGCACGCTGCCGCCGCTCGGCTATTCGCCAGGCGTGGCACCGCCCAAGGTCATCAGCAGCCCGAAAATGGCGGACGACGGCGAACAGCCGGCGCCAGCGGGTGCGACGCCACCGCCGGCGTCCGCCGAGGCCGCGCCGGCGCAAGTCCCGCCACCGGTGGCCCCCGGCCAGTTCCCGCCGCTCGGTGCGCGACCGGGCCCGCAAGCCGGCGGCGCCCAACCGCAGATGCCGTTCCCGGTGCCGCAAGGTTTCCCGCCGATGCCGTTCGGCGGCCAGACGCCCGGCCAAGGACAACAGCAGGGACAACCGCAAGACCAGGCTCAGGCCGGGGCGCAGCCGCGGCCGCAAACCGAAACGCAGCCCCGGAACGTCTATCCGCCGCAGCCGGCCCCGCGCCAACAGGCGGCCCGCCCGCAGATGCCGTTCCCGGTGCCGCAAGGCTTCCCGCCGATGCCGTTCGGCGGCCAAGTGCCCGGCCAGGCTCCCGGCCAGGCTCCCGGACAGGCGCCCAATCCAGCACCCAGTCAGGCGCCCGGTCCGTTCCCCGATCAAACCCAGAGCCAGGCCCCGAACGCATCGCCCTGGCAGACGCCGGCGCCGCAAGCCGAACAACGCTTCCCCGAACCGACGCAAGGAGCGGCGCGGCCCCCGGCCCCGGCGCCCGCGCCTTATCCCTATCCGTCCTATGGCGGCTACAACCCCTACGCCCAGCCGGCGCAACCCTATCCCTATCCGCAACCGGGGTACGGTTACGGCTACCCGGGCGCCCAACCTTACGGCTATGGCGGCCAGCCGGGCTGGCCGGCACCGGGAGGCCGATGATGCGCACCTGGCTTCCCTTGGTATTGGCCGCCCTGATGGGATTGACCGCCGCGTCGGCAGCGGCCGGCAATCCCTGGCGGACGCCGGCCGAGCCGGAAGCCTCGGGACCGAAATATCCGCCGCTGGAGAGCGAATCCCGGCAAAAGCCCCAACCGCCGCCCGCGGCCAACGGCGCCCCGCAGCCGATCTATCCGCCGGCCTCGAACGGCGCCCTGGCACCGTTTCCGCCGGCAGGATCGCCCTACGGCCAACAGCCCCCTGGATACGGTGCCTATCGCGGTTATCCGGGCGGCGGCTATCCCTATTCCCAACCCACCCCTTACGGCCAGCCCTACGGCGACCCGGTACTGCGCGACAGCCTGTTCCGGTCCGGCGGTTGGGGCTTTTTTCCGGGAGGTTGGTGATGGCATACAGGTTTTCCAATTTGGATCGGCAGATCCAATTCTCATCGGGTACCCCCTCGGCCCGGTGTGAGATCCGACTCCGAGGGATTACTCAAGGAGACGATAAATGAACCGATTCTTGAAAGTAGCGGCGATTGCCGGTGTGTTGGGTCTCGCCGCCGTTTCGACTACCCCCGCCAACGCCTGGTGGGGCGGCCCCGGTTGGGGCGGTCCCGGCGGCGGCTGGGGCCCGTTCAATGGTGATGGCGTCGGGTCCGGCGACTTCAACATGAACTTCTCCGGCCGCGGCCGCGGCGATGGCTACGGCTATGGCTACCCGGGCGGGTACGGCTACGGCGCTCCCTACGGCTACGGCGGCGCCCCCTACGGCTACGGCGCTCCCTACGGCGGCGCTCCCTACGGCTACGGTGGCGCTCCCTACGGCGGCGCTCCCTATGGTTACGGTGGCGCTCCGTACGGCTACGGCGCTCCGGTTCCGCCGGCCTATCCGGCTCCGGCCCAGCCGAAACAGTAAGACCACGAGGAAAGGTGCCGCCCCGCCCCGGGCGGCACCTTCCCTACCCCATTCATCACCGCCCACCGGACTCTGGAGGTTGAAGTCACATGGACATCCGTAAAATCGCTTTGGCAGGCCTTTTCGCCCTGCCTTTCAGCGCGGCCCAGGCCGTTGCCGAAACTCCCGCATTCTCAGCCGACCTCACGCAGACCGACCCCCGGGGCGGCGCCCGCACCGGCCAGGTCTATGTGGCCGGCAACAAGATGCGGCTCGAATTCCGCATGGGTCCGCGCACCATGGTGCAGATCGTCGACGCCGATGCCGACACCGTGACCATGGTGATGGGCGATCAGAAGCGCTATGTGGTCCATGAAGGCGGCGCCAAGCAGATGCTTCCCGGTCTCGGCGCGCCCAATCCCTGCGGCCCGCAGCCGGAAGTCAAATGCGACAAGACCGGCTCCGAGAAATACGGCGACCAGACGGCCGAGACCTGGACCGTCGCGCCGCCGCAAGCGCCTTTCACCATCAAGGTCTGGTGGGATCCGAAACGTAAGATCAGCCTGCGCCAGGAATATTCCGACGGCCGCGTCGCCACCGCCACCAAGATCGACGACACCAAGGTCCAGGGCCGTGAGGTGGAGCTTTGGGAAACCTCGTTCCTGATGCCCAACGGCGGCTCCATGCGCGGCCAGATCGTCTACGACAAGCAACTGGGCTTCGCCACCTCGGAACGGCAACCGGGCGGCATGATGTATCACTACCGCAACATCCGCACCGTCGACCCGAAGGCCGAATGGTTCCAGGTGCCGAAGGATTTCGAGAAGGTGGTGCCGCCGACGCCCGAGGAAATGCAGCAACAGATGCAGGAGCGCAGGCAGCAAATGCAAGAGCAGATGCAGCAGCGCATGGAACTGCAAAAGCAGCGTTACGAAGAGATGCAGGAGCGCATGCAACGCCAAACCGAAGCGCGCCGGGAAATGCAGCAGCGCATGCAGGAACTCATGCGCGAACAGCACCAGCAGCGCCAGGAGGCCTTCGAGGAGATGCAGGAACGCATGCGCCAGCACATGCAGGAAGGCCAAGCCGAAGGCGGGACCAAGCAATGATCGTCGTCGTCGGCAACCTGAAAGGCGGCACGGGCAAGAGCACCGCGGTTTTCAACCTGGCGCTCTGGCACGCCCACAACGTCGGTGACGGTGCCGTCTGTGACCTGGACCCCCAGGCCACGCTGCGCGACGCCATCGAGGTGCGCGAGGAAGAAGAATTCGAACCGCGTCTCGATCTCAAGGCCGAGCTCCCGACCCGCAAGGCCGGCTCGACCCTGGTCGATGTCGGCATGTGGGACACGCCCGCCATGCGCGCCGCGTTGCGGCGCGCCGAGCGGGTGTTGATCCCGGTGGCGCCGAGCCAGGCGGACGTCTGGTCGACGCAGCGCTTCCTCGACATTGTCGCCGACGCCACCAAGGGCAAGAAGACGCCCGAACTGCTGGCCTTCATCAGCCGCGCCGACACTCACCCGGGATCACGCGAGAACGAAGAGGCGGCGGAAGCGCTGACCTCGATCCCGGGGCTCAAGCTGTTGAAGTCGCGCCTGTCACAACGCATCGCGTTTCGGCGTTCCTTCAGCGAGGGCCTGGCGGTGTTCGAACTGGAACCCAGCGGCAAGGCGGCGGCGGAATTGAATGCGCTGGCGCGCGAGGTCTTCGGCTGAACCGTGGAAAGGGAGGATCGGCATGGCATTTCGTTGGATCTTGAATAACCTGATCTTGGTCTTCCTGGTCGCCGTGCTGGCGTTCGGGTACATGTTCCGCGATGAAATCGGCTCGCGCGTGGCGACCCTGGCCGAAGTCACCGGCTACGATGCCGTCGCCGAATGGCTGAAGCCCGACGCATCCGACACGCCGCAACAGCCATCCGCGGCGTCGGCGCCGGCCGAGCCGCAACCGAAAACCGAAGCCACCCCGGCGGCGAAGGCCGATACCCCGCCGAAGCCGGCGCAACCGGCAGCGATGCCCGCGCCAATGCCGGCCATGACGGCGCGCCCGGCACCGATGGCGCCTTGCGCCGGGGCGCGGCCCGACGCCAAGACCCTGGCCGCCTGGGCGGCGGCGCGCGGCCTCTATTGGAGCGGCGACCTGGCCGGCGCGGCGGAAGCCTACGAACGGTTGATCAAGGACAATCCCGACATCCCCGACCTGCCGGGCGAACTGGCCAATATTCATTTCGGCCAGGGCCGCATCGACCAGGCGGCGGGGCTCTACCTGGAGGCCGGGCTGCGCCTGCTTAACGGGCCGGAACCGGGATGCGCCGGACGCGTCATCGGTATCTTGATGCCGATCGACAAGGAAAAGGCCGACTACCTGGCCAAACGCATGCAAACCGCCGGGCCGGGCGGGCAGTAAGCCCCGGCCGGGTCCAATCAAGGGGGCCGACGAACAGGCGCCGCAACAGGGGAACTTTCGAGGAGACCGTCCATGAACCTGCTTCGCAACATTCTGTCGCTGATCGGCATCGTCGCCATCGTTGCCGGCATCGGCGCCTACGCCAAGCTCGCGCCGATGTTCGCGGCATTCCGAGGTTTCGACGACAGGGCCGTCGCCACCTACACCGAAATGTTCACGCAACTGGCGGCAACCGGTAATCCGGCGGAAGCTACTGTGTGGAAGGTGCTGGCCAACGAGGACCAGTCGTTCGAGGACATCGACCAGACCATCAAGGTCGTCGCCAACGAACACAACATCAAGAACGTCGGCGAGCTGCCGCTATGGCTACAGGTCGAGCAGATGACCGGCGAAAAACAGCGGGTGGCCAAGATCTACATGTTCTGCAACCCGCTGACGGCGTTCAAGATGATGGACTACTCGGACGCTTATTCCGCCTACCTGCCCTGCCGCATCAGCGTCGTCGAGGACAAGAAAAACCCAGGCCGGTATTGGATTTATACCCTCAACATGGACATGATGATCCATGGCGGCACGCCACTGCCCGCCGATCTGCGCGAGGATGCGTTGCAGGTGAAGATGATCATGCAGGACGTCTTGAAACGCGCCGCGCAAGGTGATTTCTAGGCGGCCCGCGACGGAGACCGGATCGCCGCTTCCCGCGCCGTCATTAACGACAGGGCGGGACAACAAGGAGAAAACGAATGAACGTCAACCCAACCGGCGCCCGATTGCCTTCGCAGCTCAAGACCCTGGCCACCCACCTGGAGGTGGAAAGCCGCTCCATGGTCGAGTTGCTGCCGACCTTTTCCAAGCTCGACAAGATCCTGATGGGGCTGGGGCTGTTGGCGGGCAACGATTCGCTGACCACGCGGGTTCCCTGGTGGCCCCTGATCAGCGTGCTCGGCACCTATTCGTCGGGGAAGTCGACGTTCATCAACGACTACCTGGGCGAAAGCCTGCAGGCCACCGGCAACCAGGCGGTGGACGAGATGTTCACCGTCATCTGCTACGGCATGGCCGATCACGCGCGGGTGCTGCCGGGCATGGCGCTGGACGCCGACCCGCGCTTTCCCTTCTACCGCATGAGCGAGAAGATCGAGGACGTGGCCGCCGGCGAGGGTAAGCTGATCGGCTCGTTCCTGCATCTCAAGACCTGCGGCAACGAGAAGATCAAAGGCAAGATCCTGGTCGATTCCCCCGGTTTCGACGCCGACGACCAACGCCGGTCGACGTTGCGCGTCACCGATCACATCATCGACCTCTCGGACCTGGTGCTGGTCATGTTCGACGCCCGCCACCCGGAACCGGGCACCATGCAGGACACCCTGAAGCACCTGGTGGAGGACACCGTCAACCGGCCCGACTCGTCCAAGTTCCTCTACATCCTCAACCAGATCGACACCACCGCGCGCGAGGACAACCCGGAAGACGTGGTTTCCGCCTGGCAGCGCGGCATCGCCGGCGCCGGGCTGACGGCCGGGCGCTTCTACACCATCTTCAGCGAAAGCGCCGCCAACGGCATCGAGAACGCGTCGATCAAGCAACGCCTGACGGCCAAGCGCGACAAGGACCTGGCGGAAATCTACGGCCGCATCGAGGACGTGGAGATCGAGCGCGATTACCGCATCGTCGGCGTGCTCCAGGCCACCGCCAACGAGATCGAGCGGGAAATCATCCCCGCCCTGCAATCGGCTTTGGGGCGCTGGCGGCGCGCGGTGATGTTCGGCGACCTGATCGTGTTCGCCCTGCTCGCCGGGCTCGGCGTGCTGGTGGCCCGGACCGCCTCGGTCTCGGCCGAAAGCCTGCTGGGGTGGCTGAACGACCCGGTGACGCTCGGCTTCAGCGCCATCGGCATCGGCGTCGTGTTCCTGGCCGGGCATTTCTGGGTGCGCGGCCTGGCGGCGGGCTTGGTGGCCAAGAAGCTGCCGAGCGAGGTCGGGCAGTTCGGCCTCAACCTGAAGGCCGCTTTCGAGAAAAACACGCGCTTCTTCCGCAACGTCTTCCGCTCCAACCCCGTCGGCTGGGGCAAGCGCGCCCGGAACCGCCTGCACGATATCCGCGCCGAGGCCGCGACCCAGTTCCAGCGCCTCAACGACCGCTTCACCGATCCCGCCGGGCGCGCCCGCGCGGAGGCGGAACTGGCGGCGGCCGAACCGCAAGCGCCGGTGCCCGCCGCGACGTCGGCGGAAGGCAACCCCGCCGACGACAAGCCGGCAACGGCCTCTTAACGCGAAAGGACCCGCACCATGGAATGGCTCGACAAGGTTCCGCTCATCATGCTCGTCCTCATCGCCGTGTTCATGCTGTTCGCGCCGTTCACGCCGGAACCGCATCTGTGGGAGAAGTACAAGATGTTCCGCGCCGGCACCCTGACCCGGCCGCTCGACATCTTCGACGTCGTCTGGCACCTGCTGCCGACGGCCCTGCTGATCGCCAAGCTGATCCGGATGTACCGCTAGCGGGATTTTCGGGATGCCCGGCCCAGGACCAGGGCCGGGATGAAGGCGATGGCGAAAGCGAAACAAATCTGGAAGAAGGCATCCTGGAACCCGAGCGTGCGGGCCTGGGCGTAGATCACCTGGCCCAGGTAGTCCAAGGCGCCGGAATGCGACGCCGCGTCGGGAATGCCGCCGGACGACAGCAACCCGGAAATCTTGTCCAGCACCTGCAGGCTCTCGGTATTGTCCGATGTCTGGGTGGCGGTCAGCAGATCGGCGTGACGGGCGGTCTGCATCTCGATGGAAACGGCGGTCAGGTTGACGCCGAAGGCGCCGCCCATCTGGCGGATGAAATTGTAGGTGCCGGCGCCCTGGTTGAGCTTGTCGGGCGGCACCGAGCCCATGGCCACCTTGCCCATGTTGGGCATGACCATGCCGAGCGCGCCGCGGCTGAGCATGGCGAAGGCGGCGATGGTCCAATAGGACGTATTGACGTCTGCGCCCGACAGCAGGTAGGCGGCGAGCGAGAACACGATACAGCCGGCCATGATCGGGAAATGCGACGGTAACTGGTCGGCCAGCCGCCCGGACAGCGGGATCAGCGTCACCAGCACCATGCCCGCCGGAATCAGCACCAGGCCCGACTTGGTCGGCGTGAAGCCCTGCACGGTCTGCACGAACACCGGAATGGCGTAGTTGGTGGCGAAGTTGCCGGCGCCGAAGGCGAAGGCGATGAACATGGCCGACGTGAACCTGACGTCGCCGAACAGGCTGACGTCGAGGAGCGGGTTGTCGGAATGCAACTGCGTGTAGACGAAAACCAGGGCGGAGACGGCGCCGACGGCGAACACCGTCACCGTGCGGTCCGAGGTCCAGCCCCAGCGCTGGCCGTTGCCGATGGCGCTCATGATGCACATCAGCGCCAGGGCGACCAGGATGTAGCCCGACCAGTTGAAGGCCGGCAGCCGCCAGGAGAATTTCTTCGCCGGCATGAATGCCAGGCCCATGAAGAAGGCCAGGCCGACCAAGGGCAGCGGCACGATGAAGATGTCGCGCCAGGTCAGCGCGTCGATGGCGAGGCCGCCGACGAAGGGCCCGAAGCTCGGCGCCAGGGTGACGCCCATGCCGTAGACCCCGACCGCCATGCCGCGGCGCTCGACCGGGAACACCGCCACCACGGTGGCCAGCACCAGCGGCTGGATCAATCCGGCCGAGAACCCCTGCATGATGCGGCCCAGGATCAGGGTTTCGATATTGGGCGCCGAGGCGCAGACCGCGGCGCCGACGCAGAAGTTCGCCAACGCGAAGCAAAATGTGATGCGCTGGCCGAAAGCCTTGACCATCCAGGCGTTGAGAAGCTGGCTGGCGACCATGGTGGTGAGGAACGCCGTCGCCGCCCACTGCGCCAGGTCCTGGCCGACGCCGAAGGCGCCCATGACGCTGGGGATGGCGACGTTGACCATGGTCGCCGACAGCACCATCGACATCGACCCCATGAGCCCGCCGACGGTGACGAACCACCGGTATGCGGGGCCGTAACGCCGAAACTGCTCGGCGATGGCCGGGTTGTCGCTAACCACCCGGTTTGTCCGCCCGGCCGGCCGCGACGCGGCTGGTGGCGATCTTGATTTCCACCATCATGCCGGGGCGCAGCCGGCCCTGGCGCTGGTCGATGGCGATGCGGATCGGCAGGCGCTGGGTGATCTTGGTGAAGTTGCCGCTCGGGTTGGGGCTCGGCAGCAGCGCGAAGGCGCTGGTCGCGGTGTTGCCGATCTTCTCCACCTTGCCGGTGAAGCTCTCGTCCGGGTAGGCATCGACGGTGACCAGCACCGGCTGTCCGACCACCAGGCGGCGCACCTCGGTTTCCTTGACGTTGGCCTCGATCCAGATCCGGTCGGGATCGTGCACCAGCATCAGGCGCTGGCCCGGGGTGACGTACTCGCCGATCTCGATGAAGGTCCGGTCGACAACACCCTTGGCCGGGCTTTTGATGGTGCGGTCTTCCAGGTCCAGGCGCTGGCGGCCGATCTTGGCGCCGATCTCGGCTTCGCGCTTGCCCAGCACCGCCAATTCGCCGGCCAGCACGTCGAGCTGCGCGCGCTCGGCTTCCGCTTCCTTGACCTGGGCTTCCGCCCCTTGCAGGTTGGCCACCGCGATCCTGTGCTCGCGCTCGATGCGCTGCAGTTGGGTCTCCGATTGGTCGAGCTGGCGCCGCGACGCCACCTTCTGGTCATAGAGCCGCCGCGTGCGTTCCAGGTCGCGCTTGGCGAGATCCAGTTGCGGCTTCAGGCTCGACACCGTCACCCGCGCGGCGACCAGGGCCGAGCGTTCCGACTGCAGGTGGCTGTCGGTCTGCTTGCGCACCAGTTCCTGTTCGGCGCGCAGCCGCGCCTTCTCCGCCCCCACGGCTTCCAGTTGCGCGGTCAGTTCTTCGAGTACCAGCTTGGCATCGCGGTCGTCGAGAATGACCAGCGTGGTGCCCTTGTCCACCATCTCGCCTTCCGACGCGGCGACGCGGGTCACCCATCCGGCCGAACGGCTGGAAACGGTGATCATGTCGGCGCGGATGCGGGCATCCTCCTCATGCAGGTAGGCCAGGCGTTCCTGGAACTCGCGGTATCCGAAGATGCCGCCGACCAATAGGACGGCGGCCAGAGCCATCAGTGTCGGCGGTGGACGCCGGCGTCGGATGCCGACGGGCGTTTCACCGCCGCCGGTACTGCCATCGGCGTCGGCCGATTTCTCCATGGCTTGATTTCCTCCCTAAGCGTGCGCCGGGCCATTGGCGTTCCGGCATCGATTATTTTCCCCCGGCCCGGCATTCAATGCAACGCGGCTTCGCGCCATGGGGATACCAATGGGGTTTCAGGGGGATTCCGTTCAGCCGCCGATGCTTTCGCGCAGCCGGTGGGCGCGCTGCTGGTTCTTGGAGACGATCCCGACGGCGACGGTCTGGCCGAGATCCTCATAGACCGAGAGCGCACCGTCGAAACACTGGATCGCCTCGCTCAGCTGCGCCTTGCTCTGGGTCCGCTTGGCCAGGGCGAAGACAGCCGAACCGAGGCTGTTCGACGCCTGCGCCCAGGGCAGCGGCTGGGTGACGCGGTCGCGCGCCGCCAGCACCTCGCGGTAGACCTCCGCCGCCGCCTCCAGTTCCCGGGTGCCGGTGTGAATGGCGCCGGCGGTCACCAGGGCGGTTCCCTTCGCGGACATCGCCTCCACCCAGCGCGCGGCATCCTTTTCGCGGGTGAAGACCTTGAGCGCCGCATCGAATGCGGCCGTCGCCCGGTCGCAATCGTCGACCGCGAGCTCCGCGCGGCCGCGCGCCAGAAACGCGTTGCCGAGACAGAGGTAGGCCAGGCCCCATTCGCGCGGGTATTTGGCGGGATCGAGGGCGCTGGTGACGGCCTCGAAGGAATCCAGCGCTTCCTCGAACATGTCGGCGTCCTTGTCGCGCGCCGACAGTTCCTGCAACGCCACGCCGAGGCGTATCTTCAGTTCCGCCATGACCAGCGGCGCCAGTTCCTTGGCGCCTTCCTTCGACGCTTTCTCGAAAGCCGCGACGGCGGCGGTGAGGCTGGCATTGCGGTGCTGCACACGCCAGACGGCGGCCATCACCACGCCGAGCGCGGTGAAGATCGAACCGATCTGCTCCGCGTCGACCTTGTCGGGTAGCACGTCGAGCAGCTTCATGCTCTGTTCGGCGGCGCCGGTCAGGTAGGGAACGAGGGCGTCCCGGTGATCCGGCTTCAGCGGCAGCGCCGCGGCCAGAACGGCGGCGTAGATCAGGTTCGCCAGTTCCGAGCCGAAGTTGTGCGGCACCAGCAGCGCATCGCCGATGCCGAAGGCGTCGGCATGGCCTTCCGCCGGCGGCCGCGAAGCCATCAGGCGCAACCTGAGCCCGCCCTGCAACACCTCGCCATGGATCAGCAGGTCCGCCCCCTGTTCTCCCAACGCGCTCCGCGCCTCGGCCTGGAACGGCACCAGCTTGGCCAGGCTGGCCCGGTCGCCGGGAGACGGCAGCTCGCGTTCGAAGGGCCGGACATCCAGCATCTTCGCCGACTTCAAGGTTTCCAGCAGGCGGTTGGTGAAGCCATCCGCGCGATCGTTCCTGAAGGCCGGCACCAGGAGCACGACATCGCGGTTCGCCGCCGCCTCCATGCCGGCGAGCGATCCGGGCGCCGCCGCCGGGGCGTCACCGGATGCCGTGTCTCGCGGCGTATCGGGTGGCGTATCGGGCGGCGCGTCGGGCGGTGGACCGGCGGAAGATTGAGCGCGTGGGTCCGGACCCGGCCGGGGTTCCGGGTCGGCGCCGGGCGGCGCCGCGCTCTCGCCGCGGTTTTTGCCTTTCGGCGCGAGAGCGCTTCCCAGGATCAACTCGATCAACTTCGTCAACCAAGACACGGGGGCATTCCTCGCGGCGGAACGGTGGGATTTCCGTAAATTTTGCGATCCAGCGGTTTCCCCGTCAAGCGGCGACGGCTGCGAGGCCGGCGCCCGGACGGCCTATTTGCTCAGTTGGTAGAGCCCGCGCGCGATCTCTCCCTCCAACGGGAACGACAGCATCCCCATGACCGAATAGCCGAGCAGCCACGGCATGACGTAAAAGCGGATCATGTAAAAGAACCAGGCGACGAAAAGCGGCACCATGATCGGGATCAGGAAGCTCGGGGTGACGGGCCGGAACACCTTGAGAATGGGGTCGGTGACCCGCACGAAGAACCGCATGAAGAAGAACGAACTATCCTCGGGCAGAAAGAAATTCATGGCCGAGCGCCCGACCAGGGTCCACATGACCATGCCCAGCACATAGTCCAGGGCGATCACCCAAAGCGGCAGAACGGTGCTCATATCGTCCATGAAACAACTCTCTTCCTTGCATTCACGTTGGGTTTCTTATGGCAGCGGCAAAGCCGGAAATCAACGGCCCGGTGCCGAGCGTCGATCGCGCCTCATTGAAAAAGGTGCGCGAAAAAAAGGGGGCGGAAAAACCGCCCCCTTTAATCTCGCGTGGATTGCGATCAGTGGTCCTTGGCGAGGATTTCGTCGCCGGACGGGACACGCACTTCGTCGACCATCCGCTGAGTTTCCTCATCGGGAGCCGGGGTCGCCAGCGACACCACGACCATCGCGACGAGGCTGGCCGCCGCGCCGATGATGCCGAAGCGGAGGTGGTCGATGCCCATCCACGGCTCCATGCCACCCCAACGCACCATGTAGAGGTACAAGGTCCCGGCACCGAAACCGACGATCATGCCGGCGACTGCACCTTGGGTATTGGCACGTTTCCACCAGACACCGAGCACCAGCGGGAAGAACAGCCCCGACATGGCGAAGTCGAATGCCCAGGCCACGGCGCCGAGAATCCCGGTGAGCCGAAGACTGGCGATGAACGCACCGGCCGCGCCGATGACGATCAGCAGCACCCGGGCGACGATCAAGCGGTGCTTGGTGTCGGCGTTCGGGTCGATGATCTTGTAGTACAGATCATGGCTGAGCGCGTTGGCGATGGCGAGCAGCAGCCCGTCCGCCGTCGACATGGCGGCAGCCATGCCGCCGGCCGCGACCAGACCGGAGATCACGTACGGCAGGCCGGCAATTTCCGGGGTCGCCAGCACGACGATATCGGCGCGCATGAAGAACTCGTTCAATTGCAGGATACCGTCCCCGTTGAAATCCTGGATATAGAGCATTTTCACGCTCATCCAGTTCTGCACCCAGGCCAGGTTCGACACTTCCGCGAAGGACCTGCCGATGATGGCCGACGGCAGGTTCGGATCGAGGAGCTGCAGCTTGGTCAGGGTCGCCAGCGCCGGCGCCGTGAAGTACAGCAGGAAGATGAAGAACAGCGAGTAACCGACCGAGCGGCGCGCTTCACGCACGCTGGGCGTGGTGAAGTAACGCATCAGGATGTGCGGCAAGGACGCCGTACCCATCATCATACAGGCTGCCAGGGTGGCGAACTTCCAACTGTCCATGCCGCCCTGTGGATCGAAGTGCGGCACCTTGAGGGTCGCCACGCCGCCGAACGGGGCCTTGCCCGCCGCCGCCGCGCCGAGCCCGACCAACGGCTCCAACTCTTGGATTCGATGCACCGCATCGCCATAACTGAAGTGCGGGATGAGGCCGAAGCCCTGTTTGTTGGACATCCAGATCACCGGCACGACGTAGGCGATGATCAGCACGATGTACTGGGCCACCTGGGTCCAGGTCACCGCCCGCATGCCGCCGAGCATGGAGCACAGCAGAATGCCGAGAAGGCCGATCCAAACACCGACTTCGAACGGAATGTGCAGCGCCCGGGAGGCGATGGTGCCGGTGGCGTTGATCTGCGCCGTCACGTAGGTGAAGGACGCAACCACCAGGACAACGACCGCGCAAAGCCGCGCCAGGTTGCCGCCGTAGCGGGTGCCGATGAAGTCCGGCACCGTGTAGCAACCGAACTTGCGCAGGTAAGGCGCCATCAGCGAGTTGACCAGCACGTAACCGCCGGTCCAGCCGACGATAAAGCCGAGGTAGCCGTAACCGCCGAAGTAGATGCCGCCGGCCAAGGCCACGAACGACGCGCCGGACATCCAGTCCGCCGCCGTCGCCATGCCGTTGTAGAGCGCCGGAACTTCGCGGCCCGCCACGTAATAGGCATCGACCTGCATGGTCCGTGACAGCCAGCCAATGGCGGCATAGATCACGATGGTAAAGGCGACGAACAGAATGCCGATGGTATCGGCGCCGACGCCCATTTGCTCAAGGATCGCCATCAGGATGACGAAAACCAGGAACCCGCCGGTGTACATGCCGTACACGCGGCCAAGATTCTCGATAAAGTTTCCTTTAATCATTTCTCTCGCCTCCGTTTATCGATGCTCGGACAGGCCGGCTTCATCGTCGATCTGATCTTGGCGCCAGTTTTGGACCCAGATCAGGACCACGAAGACGATCAGCGACCCCTGGACCGGGAAGTAGTACCCGAGCGGGAAGCCCAAGAATGTGTATTCATTCAGCGCCTTGGCGTTCCACGGCAGAATGAACGCGAAGACGAACCAAATGATGAGAACGAGATACGTCAGATTGCGCGTCCTCGTCCAGTGACGTTGTCTTGTACTTTCGGTAGCATCAGCCATCGTGAAATGCCCCCACCTTATTTCCCTATTTATACGAAGAAGAAGTGCGCTTTGGCTTATAGATTTGGGATAAATGTATAGTACCATTTGTTTTTTCGCGCAACAGGATCAACTATAGGGGCCATGGGCAGTAATCCGCATGGATCCAAGCCGCGGAAATAAATCATTTCTTTTTAATGCATTAGTTCATTTCGAGAATCCGGATGAAAAACCTAACCACCAAACTAGATTCCGTGCGCGAGGCCTTCGCTTCGGTCTTCAAGAAACGCAAAACACGAATCATCGATTCGCTCCCCACGCTGGAGGAATTCACCGCCACCCGCGCCGCCTTCATCGCGCAGAAGACCCTCTACGGCTACACCAAGACCCGCATGGGAACCAGCTTCCCGGAAATGTTTCGCGACCCGATGATCATCCATTCGCTCAATATCGCGAAGATGCACCATTTCGCGGAATGCTTGTCGGATCTCTGCGTGTTCGTCACCGGCCAGGTCCTGGCCGGCGAGGGATTCTCCGACCCTTCCCGGCGCGCCCTGGCCGTCCGGCTCTACGATCTCGGCCTCGACGCGAACCTGGAACACACGGTTGACGAGTTCGACCCGGCCGACGCCCGCAAGCGTTTCGAACAACGCGTCAACTTCGTCGACTGGTCCGGTGCCTTCGACATCCGCGACGCGTTCACCCATTCGCAGCAGTCGATCATCCGTTGGGCGCCGATCGCCGACGAACTCAAGGCGCTCGACCGCGACATCGTCGAAAACTCGGTCAGGTTCGCCTGGATCGAGGTGCGTCAGCAGTTCGACAAGGTGCTGCGCCTGGAGCCGACCCGCGGCGACATCATGAAAGCCGATCTCGTCAGCCGAGCACCGGCACCCCAAGCAGGTTGTTGATCCCGTCCACGTGTTCGAACGCCCAGCGCAACCGCTGACGGCGCGGCTCATTGATTTCGGCCGGGGCCAGCTTGTTGCCATGCGGCAAGCCACGCGCGATGTCGCGCAGTTGCTGCGAGAGGATTTCCTCGACGAAGATGCGATGCGCCTCGATCAGGTTGTCGACCACCTTGCCGTTGCTTTCGGTGCGCGCCGCCTCGAGCCTGGCCGGCGTGGTGCGTTCTGCACTGTGGTTCTGGATGGCCAGGATGCGCGCCGCCGAGAAGACCGGCATCAGCCCGAGCCGCTTGGCGTCGAGCCGCCCGTCATCGAGCTTGAAACGACCGAACATGCCGAGCGCCGAGGAAACGTCGCAGGCGTTGGAGCGCAGCGCGTGCAGGAACGGGCGCACCGTCGCCGCCGTCTCAAGGGCTTCGCGCCGGAGCCCCTCACCCAGGTCCAGATCGCCGTGCACGGCGCAGGAATCGAAGAAGATGTCGCAGTTGAGCACATCCTCGGGACGTGAGCGGCCGATCCATTGGCCGACGGTTTCGCGCCAATGCGCCAAGTCCATGCGCCATTCCGGATTCCTGGCCATGACGCCGCCGTCGCAATAGCGCACGCCGGCACCGTCCAGCATGTCGGCGACGCGCGAACCCAACGCCGCGAACCATGTGTCCTCGGGCCCTGCGGGCGCCCCTTCGGCAAAGACGATGGCGTTGTCCTGGTCCATCGACAACAGGCTCTCGCCACGCCCGCCAGAGCCCAGCACCAGCATGGCATAGGGCACCGGCGGCCCGCCCAGGCCGTCCTTCTGCATGGCGCGCTCGGCCAATTCGCAGGCGCGCCGCGTCAGGGCGCGCAACTCGCGCGAGATCACCGAGGCGATCAGCCTGGCGTCGATGTTTTCGTCCGACAGCCCGGCGACGGTGCGGGTCAGCCCCGACCAGACACGCCCGAGATCCGAGGCGTTTTCCGCGTGGTCGATATCCTCGCCCAGGTTGACGGCGTCGTCGGAGCGCTGCGTCAGCAGGTCGCGGGCCGAGAGCGCGCCGACCAGGTGGCCGGCGGCGTCGACCACGCCCAGGTGCCGGAACGAATGCACGGTCATCAGCGAAATGGCGCGGTATAGGAATTCGTCGGTGTCGATGGTCACCAGCGGGCGTTGGGCGAAATCGCCGACCGGGCGTTCCAGGGCCGCCGCGCCGTGCTTCTCCACGGTGCGCAGCACGTCGCGCTCGGTGAAGATGCCGTGCCCGGCATCGCCCGCGCCCTTCGCCAGGAACACCGAACTGACGCGGCTGTCGACCATCGCCTTCACCGCGGCGCCGACGCTGGCGCCGGCATCGATCAGCATCGGCGGCTTGGCCATGACGTCGCCGACCCGGTGCTGGAACGGAAAGCTGTCGATGCGCGCGAAGTCGCGCACCGCCGGTTCCGCCAGGTTGTCGCCGGAGACCACCGCGTGCCAGCCGGCGCGCGCCTCCTCGTCGACGCGCTGGGTCAGGCTGAGCGAGGCGCGCTCCGCCTGGGCCAGGGTGCGGATATTCTTGGCCGCCAGCTTGGGGATCATCTTGGCGAACACCTTGGCGGTGGCGACGGCGTCGCCGAGCGCCGTGTGGCGATCCTCGATCTCGATCCCGAGCCACTCGGCCAGGGTATCGAGCGACGTGTTCGGCAGGTTCGGCGCGACGATCTCGCTCAGGTGCCGCACGCAGAGCGAACGGTGCGGTTTCCAGTCGCGCCCGACGCGCTCGTACTCGGCGCGGATGACTGCCAGGTCGAAACCGATGGAAAAGCCCAGGATCACCCGCGCGCCGATCCATTCGTCGAGGCTGGGCAGCACGGCGGACGCCGGTTCCGCTCCGGCCACGTCGGCATCCGATATGCCGTGGATGGCGCGCGAGGCTTCCGAGATCGGCTGCCCCGGATCGACGTAGCGCTCGAAGGTGAGGTCGGTGCGCAACTCGGTGCCGTCCATGGCGATGGCGCCGACCTGGATGATGCGGTCCTTGGCCGTATCCAGGCCGGTGGTTTCGGTGTCCAGCACCACCGCGCGGAGCGACGTCAGCGGCACCGCGCCGAGACCCGCCCTTTTCTTTTCCGGCGATCCGTACCCCATGCGCGCTCCTATTCCGTCTTCGTCACAACAAGGCCCGCGCCGTGATGTAGGCGCCCAGGACCAACAGGCTCAAGAACAGTACCCGCCGGAACGCGGTTTGTGAAATGCGCCGGCGCACCCAGAGCCCGCCCCACATGCCGACGAAGGCCGGCACCAGCCCCGCCAGCGACGCCGCGCCCAAATCCATGGGCACCAGGTCCTCCGCCCCCATGGCGACGCCCAAGGCCAGCGCCGAGACCGAGAACAGGATGCCCATGGCCTGGATCATCTCGTCGCGGGGCATGTGCAGCGACTGGAAATAGGGGACGCCCGGAAACACCGACGAGCCCGTCACCCCGGTGATGGCGCCGTTGAGCACGCCGACCAGCGGCGACAGCCAGCGCTCCTTGGGCGTCACGTCCGGGATGTTCGGGGTTAGCAGCCCGTAGAGCGCATAAAGGAAAGTCACCGCGCCCAACAGCGCCGACAGCAGGTCGGTATCGACCACGTGCAACAGCTTGGCGCCGAACCAGATGGCGACGGACGTCAGCGTCAGCAACAGCCAGAACCGGCGCAGCAGCCGCAGGAAGGCGCCGCCGGCGACACCCTGCCAGACGTTGGTGGTGAACGACGGCACGATCATCAGCACCATGGCGCCCTTGAGCCCGAACACCACCGTGAGCAGACCCAGCGAGACCGTCGGCAACCCGAGCCCGACCACTCCCTTGACCGCGCCGGCCAGCAGGAAAATCCCGGCGATGACGATCAGCGCGCCCGGCTGCCAGGGATCGATTTCCATGTTTCCCGCCCCTTTTCCTCGCCATCCATTACCGCCCCGTTGCGCCGCCGGCGCAAGCCGAAATCGCCCAACCGCCGCATTGCAGGAAGCCCCGGTTTTCGCTACAAGACCTCGCGCGCCCGCGCATCCCGTCCGCCCTTGATTTCAGGAATCCGAGCATGGCCAGTTACCAGTACTCCTATGTAATGAAAGACCTCTCCAAGACCTTCCCCGGCGGCAAGGAGATCCTCAAGGGAGTGACGTTGTCGTTCCTGCCGGACGCCAAGATCGGTGTCTTGGGCGTCAACGGCGCCGGTAAATCGACGCTGATGAAGATGATGGCCGGCAAGGAGGAGCCGTCGGGCGGCGAGGCCTGGGCGGCGGAAGGCGTGCGCGTCGGCTACCTGGAACAGGAACCGGAACTCGACCCCACCAAAAACGTGGGCGAGAACGTCACGCTCGGCCTCGGCGGCGTCAAGGACATGCTCGACCGCTTCAACGAGATTTCCATGAAGTTCGCCGAACCCATGGACGACGACGAGATGAACACGCTCCTGGCCGAGCAGGGCGAACTGCAGGAAAAGATCGACGCCGTCGACGGCTGGGAGTTGGAACGCACCATCGAGATCGCCATGGATGCGCTCAGGTGCCCGCCCGCCGACGCCGCCGTCGACAAGCTCTCGGGCGGTGAGCGCCGCCGCGTGGCGCTCTGCCGGTTGTTGCTGCAAAAGCCGGAAGTGCTGCTCCTCGATGAACCGACCAACCACCTGGACGCGGAATCGGTCGCCTGGCTGGAACGCCACCTGCGCGAATACGACGGCACCGTCTTGATGGTCACCCACGATCGCTACTTCCTCGACAACGTGACCGGCTGGATTCTGGAACTCGACCGCGGCCGCGGCATCCCCTACGAGGGCAACTACTCCGCCTGGCTGGAACAGAAGCAAAAGCGCCTGCAGCAGGAAGAGCGCGAGGAATCGGCGCGCCAGCGCACGCTGAAGCAGGAGCTCGATTGGATCCGCCAGTCGCCGCGCGCCCGCCAGGCGAAATCCAAGGCACGTATCACCGCCTATGACGAACTGGTGGCGAAGTCCGCCGACCGCGCGCCGGGCACGGCGCAGATCGTCATCCCGCCGGCACCGCGGCTCGGCGACCTGGTGATCCAGGCCGAGGGCCTTTGCAAGGGTTTCGGCGACCGATTGCTGATCGACGGCCTGTCGTTCAAGCTGCCGCCGGGCGGCATCGTCGGCGTCATCGGCCCGAACGGCGCGGGCAAGACGACGCTGTTCAAGATGCTGACCGGCGCCGAAGAACCCGATACCGGCTCGGTCCGCATCGGCGACACCGTGCACCTGGGCTATATCGACCAATCGCGCGACAGCCTCGACGCCGGCAAGACCGTCTGGGAGGAAGTGTCGGGCGGCCTCGACGAAATCGAGCTCGGCAAGCGCACCATGCAGTCGCGCGCCTACGTGGCGCAGTTCAACTTCAAGGGCGGCGACCAGCAAAAGAAGGTCGGGCAGTTGTCGGGCGGCGAGCGCAACCGCGTGCACCTGGCGAAGATGCTGAAGTCCGGCGCCAACGTGCTGCTGCTCGATGAACCGACCAACGATCTCGACGTCGACACGCTGCGCGCGCTGGAAGACGCGCTCGAGGAGTTCGCCGGCTGCGCCGTGGTCATCAGCCACGATCGCTGGTTCCTCGACCGCCTCGCCACCCACATCCTCGCCTTCGAGGGCGACAGCCACGTGGAATGGTTCGAGGGCAACTTCGAAGCCTACGAGGAAGACAAGAAACGCCGCCTCGGCGACGAAGCGGTGGAGCCCCACCGCATCAAGTACAAGCCGCTGACGCGGACCTGAATCGGTTCACCCAAGGGATTAAACCGTGGGATCGGTCTCGATCCCACGGCCGTCGACCCACAAGGCTACTTCCGGTAAACCCGCCATTTCTGCTGCGGAACGTCCTTGCAGTCCCACTGCTGGATGACGGCGCCCTTGTTCTTGGAGGGACCGCGGATATCCAGGCATTTCTTGGAATGGTCGGCACGGATTTCGCTGTAGCCGTCCTGGCGTAGCACGATGTTCCATTTCTGGTTCTTCTGTTTACCACAGGGCCATTGCACGACCTTGGCGCCGTTCTTGGTGCTGGCGCCGGAAACGTCCAGGCACATGCCCGATTTCCGATTCTTCAACTGCACCGACACGTTATCCAGGGGAACGACCTCATAGAGCTGATTGGGGTTTTTCGCCTCGCAAGACCATTGGATGGGTTGCTTGCCCTTGTCTTTGGAATTGCCGTTGTCGATGCAAAGGCCGGAATACTGGGCCTGCAACAGGTGCGTACCGCGCGGGATTTCATTCTGTGCGCTATAGGCGAACTTCTCGATCTCTTTCGGCTCTAGCGCCGCCACGTCACGGAAGTTCTGGTTCGGGTTCTTGGGGTCGCAATCCCACTGATGAAAGGTCCCGCCCATCTCCTTGCTGCCTTGCGCCAGGTCCAGGCACTTGGCGGAATGGGCCGCCTGCCACTGGAACCAACCGCCCGGCCGCTGCACGGCCCGCCATCGCTGGTTCTTCAAATCCGGGCTGCAGGGCCATTGGTGAACCTGGGCGCCGTTGCTTTTCGAACGTTGTTTGACATCCAGGCAATGACCGGACGCCAAGTTCTTGATCATCACGCCGGCGTCCCACTGCTTGCGGAAGGCCGGGTTCTTTAGGTCCTCCATGGACATCTGCCTGGCGTTCCCGCCATCGGCGTCCATGTAGATGTAAGCGAACTTCTGTGAATCCTTGAACTTGGTACAGACGGCCTGCTTGAACGGCGTGCCCTTCTTGCCGGCGCCGCCCATATTGGTCAGGCAGTGGCCGGAGGTTTTGACCTGAAGGATGCTCGGCACGCCACCCAAGGCCGCTGGGAAGGTCCAGACCTGCGCCTTGCTCTTCTGGTTGCAGAGATTGTAGACGACCGCCTTATCCTTGGGCTCCAGACAGTATTTCCAGTTCCGCGGGCGGATGTACCCGGCCTTGTCCAGCCGCCATTCGGCACGGCCGGCCCCTTTCGGCGGGTTGCCGGTGGTGCATGAACCCTGGATCAGGCCCATGCCGGCGAACATGCCGGCGGCGCCCGTATCCTTGTTCTCGCCGACCTCGTGATAGACGCATATGGGTTTTTGCAGCTTGATCGCGACCAGCCAGCCTTCCTTACCCTTGTACATGGCCTGGAACATCTGCGCCTCATTGCCGCCGTCGCAGGCTGCAAGGCCCGGGCGACTGCCCGACTTGGCAACCGTGAGACACATGTCGCCTTGCCGGACTTGAAACAGCGTCGGCGCGTCCAGTTTTTCCGATACTGCGTCGACAGCGAACCGCACGTCGTATTTCACGTTCGGCTTGATGCGGATGGTGCATTTGGGATTGCCGCCGCTGCACCCGGTGCCGCTCCAGCCGCCGAACCTGACGAAGTTCTCCTGGCCGCCGATGGGCATGGCTTCCAGGTTCAGCGCCTGGTTGGGCCCGCGCCAAATCTCGCAACCCTCCTGGGTCCGCAGGCATTTCGATTGGGAGCCACCGAGCTTGCCGTCAATGACGAGCTGGCCGTCCATTTCGCCGTTCATGGTGACGCGGACGGGATAGACGGCAGGCTCTGTCGACCAGCGCGGGTAGACACCTTGTTGCGCGCAGTCCTCCAGCAGCACCGGCGTCCCGGGCTTGGTTCCTTTGACGGTCAAGCACTTGTGGCCGGACCCGGTTTTGATCTCGCCGGCCTTGGTCATGAAGAATACCTGGTTGACCTCGTCATGGCAGGGCCAGGCGATCAGCTTCTGGCCATTCTTGATATCGCTGCCCGGCACGTCGACACAAAGCCCGGCTTCCTTGCCGAAGTGGATGCGCCCTTTCTTGTCGAAGGTCATGTTCTGGTGCTCGGCGCTGTAACAGGGGGCCGCAACGACGGTCGCGCCTTTATCCGCTTCACTGATTTTTCCCTGCTTTGGATTGATCGAAAGGCAGAACGGCGTGCTGGCGTTCTTCACCATCACCGGCTTGCCGATGGTTGTGAAGTCTTCGTACAACAGCGGAACCTCGTAGTCCTTGACACGGTTGAACGCCGCTTTGTCGGTATTGTTGATGTAGGCATTGCATTTGCCGTTCTCGACGAAGCCGATCACGGAGTTTCGGCTGCGTCCCTTTCCGGTGAACAGGCGCGTGAACAATGCATCGTCGGAAATCCGGCAGGGCATCGGCCCCTTCGAAAGGTCCATCAATTTGCCGTTGTTCCGCAAGGCCTTGACCGGGTCTTGTCCGTTGGACGTCCGGTACCAGCCAATCAGGGCGGGATGCCCGGTCAGATATTCGAATTTTTCGAACTTCGCCTCCGATTCTTCGACGCCATGGCCGGTATTCTTGTAGCGACCGCCGTCTCGATCCGGATCCTTATTTGGATCGACCCAACGAAAGTATTCGCGATATTCCCTGTAGGGGATCACGCAGACCGGCTGGGTATAGTTGCCCGTGACGAAATCCTCCTTGAGGCCGGCAAAACCATAGACGACGCCTTTCCAGACGGTCCGGACGACATCCGGATTGCGGACCATGCGTTTTTCATAATTTTCCGGATTCTGTTTCGGGTTCGTCTCCACCACGGGGCCCGGGACCGGAAACTTGAAGACCATTTTTTCTTCGATCTTATGCAGGTTGTATTCGACCGGGACCCGGCAGAGATAGGTGAAATCGACATCGCCGACATTTTCGCCGACCCGGACTCCGTCACTGCCGTAGAACCGCATGCCCCTGATTGCATCATTCCCTTCCGAGCTCAGAAAGACGTCGGCATAGGCCATGCCCGGCAAGTATGGCTTGTATGAGTACGATCCCGGCTGATTCCGGAATTTCGGATGCTGGTCGATCTTATTGACAGCCTTTGGCCTATCCACTTTTCGCCATTGAAGCTCATCCAACGCCTCGGCGGGCGTCGTCTGCGCAAACGCCCCAGAAACAGCGAGAGCAATGGCCAACGGCCCAATGAAATTTTTCGACATTTGTTCGACTCCTCGTTCAAAACCCCATTTGCAACGGAAAGAGACGACGAAATCACCCCGGACACCGGTTTTCTCCGACGATCGGATCATGTTTCCCTGATGCCTCAATGATCGGGATCGCGCGCCGTTTCGGCTGGCTTACCCCATGCCGCGGTTTCTCTTTCGCGTATTGGAAACGATTAAATTTTTACGGTTAACCGAAATCGGCGTTTTGACCGATATGGAACAGCATTTGACGGGTTTCGGCAGTTTGGCCGCGCGTTTCAGTCTGTTCGGAACGAATTTGAACCCCTCATATCGAGCGGGTAACATCGCAACCTCAAAAGATTCACTCTTTCAAAATGAGGCTTACGGGCTTGAAGCATCCTCGATTTCGGCTTTTTGCCAGTGTGTTGCTTTTGATCTGTTTGTGCGGTTGGTCTTTCGGTCCGGCCCGGGCGGCCTCCTGTGGCGGGCAGGGGACAGAGGTCGTCACCGTCGATCCGGCGGTGGAACACCTGTCCGTCGGAGACAAGGTCTCCGTATTGTCGGTGGACGCATCGGCACGCAACCTCGAAGACATCCTGAAATCGAATGCAGACGAGTTGTTTGAATGGAGTTGCGAGACCAACATTTCGCCACCCAGCCCGGGGAACGTTCTGTTTTTGAAATTACGGCTGCTTACGCCGGCGACCGGCGTCGAGCGAATCATTATTTTCGACGACACCTATATCGACCGGGTCGACATGATCCAACCCGGGGGACGAACGGTTTTCCTCCGCTCAAGCAATGGACGCGCGGTCCCCTACGGCGAACGGACGATCAAAGCGCGCATGCCGGCTTTTCGTGTCGCGCTGACGGCGGGCAAGACGCAGGACTTTTATTTTCGCATCGATGGCGCGGATGCGACCGCCATCGCACCCGTACTGATGTCTCCGGCAGCGTACGAGAGCAGCGAATTCAACCGCCTCATGCTGCTCGGTTTCATTTTCGGGATCATTTCCGCCGTCGGGCTGTTCCTGATCTACATGTACGGGCTCTATCGGTTGCCGGAATTGATCTTCTATGCCGGCTACATCGTTTGCATCGTCATCGTCAACCTCGCCTACGAAGGGTTGATTACGCAATTCGTTCCCCTGGTCGTCCCGCCGGTCATCCAGAATTTCGCGGTCGAGGGCCTGACCGTGGCGGCGGTGCTTTTCGCCTTACAGATGTCGCGCTTAATCCTGCAATTGAAACTCCGCCATCCGGTCGCCGACCGCACCATCCTGTTCATGATCATCGGCTACAGTTCGTTCGTCATCTGGACGACCTTCTTCACCGCCGTGGCCGCATGGTTCTCCCATGCCTTCATTATCGCAGCGTCGGTCTATCTATTGGCGGTCGGGCTGAAGCTGACGGCGGATGGCGACAGGGTCGCGGCCTACTTCTCGATGGCGCGCTTTTGTCACCTCATCGGCACGGTCACGGACCTTTGGTTCCATCATTTCCCCGTGGCGCGAGCGGCGACTTGGTCGGCCTGGAGCGAGTTTCTCCACTTTTGTGAAAACTGGATCTACTACCTGGGCCTGTTCACGCAGATCCTGTTCATGGCGATTGCCCTATCGATCGTGATCTCCCGCACGCAACCGCGGATGGCGGAGACGGCATTGCGCGACATGCCCGAGCCCGATACGGCCAACCCGCCGCCAGACAACCGATTCATCAGCAGGGTCAAAGTCGCGATCCGCGAGAATATCGGCGACGAGGAGCTGAACGTCTCCAGCCTGGCGCGGGTCTTGGCGACCAGCGAGAGCAGCCTCCGGCGCCGGCTGCAAATCGAGGCCGGAATGACGCCGGCGGACCTGATCCGGGCGGAACGGCTCGAACAGGCCTACGAGATGCTGCTGAACAGCGCCGTTTCATCGGTGCAGGAGGCGGCCAATGCGGTCGGTTTCCGCAATGCGGGGCATTTCTCACGCTTGTTCAAGAAAACCTACGGCACCTCGCCCAAGGAGCACCTTCGGGCACGCAACACGATTCCCAATAACTGAGCGACAAGAGAGGGTCTCAGATGCCAACATTCGAACACGGTGACGTCACCATTCACTATGAAGAGGCCGGCTCGGGGCCGCCGCTGCTGGTCATTCCGGGCGGCGGGCTCAACGCCACCATTGCCGGGCTCACCACCCACGCCATCAACCCCTTGAAGGACCTGAGCGACAGCTACCGGGTCATCGCGCTCGATCTCAGGAACGCCAAGGGCGGCGGCACGCAAGGGCCGCTCGATATCGAGCGCACCTGGGACGGCTTCACCGACGATCAATTGGCCTTGATGGATCACCTCGGCATCGACCGCTTTCTGGTCATGGGCTTCTGCATCGGCGGGCCGATGATCTGGAACCTCATCAAGCGTGCCGGCGGGCGGGTCATCGCCGCCGTCATGGGGCACCCGAGCGGCTACACGTCGAGCCACCCGGATCTCTATTACAACAACAACATCACCGGCTGGGCGCCGGATTTCGTCGCGCGCCGGAGCGACGTCACCATGGAGATGTGCTCGGAGTTCCTGCACAACATGTACACCAAGCGCGCCGACTTCGTGCTCACGGTCGACCGCGACTTCGTCCGGAACTGCCCGTCGCCGGTGCTGATCTTGCCCGACGACATCCCGGCGCACCCCTACGCCACGGCCATGGAAGCCGCGCTGCTGGCGCCCAACTCCCAGGTCAGCCTCTACCCCTGGAAGGAAAACGACCGCAAGATCGAATTGGCGCTGCGCCACGTGCGGGGTTTTTTGGCGAATAACGCGCCGGCGGGCTAAGGGCGCCTTGGCCGGCCCCGGTCCATCGTCTATACCCTGGCGATGCCTGCCACTGACTTTGATTGCGATGTCCTGATTGTCGGCGCCGGGGCGGCCGGGTTGATGTGCGCCGCAGGCGCCGTGAAGCGCGGGCGCCGGGTCATCGTGCTGGAGGGCGCCGACAAGGTGGCGGGGAAAATCCGCATCTCGGGCGGCGGGCGCGCCAATTTCACCAACCTGCACGCGGCGCCGGAAAACTTCATCTCCGACAATCCGCGCTTTTGCATCTCGGCGCTGAAGCGCTACACCCAGCATGATTTCATCGCCCTTGTGGAGGCGCACGGCATTGCCTACCACGAGAAGACGCTCGGCCAACTGTTTTGCGACGGCTCGGCGCAGCAGATCATCGACATGCTGCTCATCGAGGCCGGGGGCGCCGACATCCGCACCGCCACGCGCGCGACGAAGGTCACCAAGACGGACGGCGGCTTTCGCGTCGAGACCAGCCAGGGTCCGGTGACGGCGGCGAACCTGGTGATCGCGTCGGGCGGGCCGTCGATCCCGAAAATGGGCGCCAGCGGCTTCGGCTACGAGGTGGCGCGGCAGTTCGGCCTGAACGTCATCGAGCCCCGGCCGGGCCTGGTGCCGCTCACCTTCGATGCCGAGCTGCTGGCCGGGGTCAAGGACCTGGCCGGAATTTCGGTGGAACGCGCCACGGTGACGCTCGGCAAGGTCAGCTTCACCGAAGCCCTGCTGTTCACACACCGCGGCCTCAGCGGACCGGCGATCTTGCAGATCTCGTCCTATTGGCGCGACGGCGATTGGATCACCATCGACCTGCTGCCGGGCCAGGATGTCTTCCAGCTCCTGCGCGAAGCCCGCCAGGACCAACCGAAGAAAACCGCCGCCAGCCTTTTGGCCCAGGCGCTGCCGAAGCGCCTGGCGCAGGCCTGGGCGGAGGAAACCGGCTGCCGCCTGCCGCTCGCGGAAACCCCCGACCGGGCGCTCAAGCGCCTGGCCGAACGCATCAACGCCTGGCGGGTGCTGCCCAGCGGCACGGAAGGATTGCGCACGGCGGAGGTGACCGTCGGCGGCGTCGATACCCGGGCGCTCTCATCCAAGACCATGCAGGCCAACGATGTGCCCGGGCTCTATTTCATCGGCGAGGCCGTCGACGTGACCGGTCACCTGGGCGGCTTCAACTTCCAATGGGCCTGGGCGTCCGGCCACGCTTGCGGCGAAGCGGCTTAACTTTACGCCGCCGCCAGCCGGTCCCGCATTTCCAGCACGGCCAGGCAGGCCTCGGCCGCCTCGCGGCCCTTCACCTTGAAGTGCTCGGTGAAGAAGGAGCGGTGCTCGTCGGTCTCGTGGTACTGGTGCGGCGTCAGCACGGCCGAGAACATCGGCACCTCTGTCTCGATCTGCACCTGCATCAACCCCGAGACGACGGCACCCGCGACGAAATCGTGACGGTAGATGCCGCCGTCCACCACCAGTGCCGAGCCGACCACGGCGGCATAACCGCCCTGCTTGGCCAGCATCTTGGCAAGCAGCGGAATCTCGTAGGCGCCGGGAACGTCGAACACCTCGACGACGGCGGCGTCGATGCCGCGCGATCTGATTTCTTCCAGGAACGCGATCCGGCACTGATCGACGATGTCGGCGTGCCAGCGCGCCTGGATGAAGGCGATTTTGCCAGGGATGTGTTGCGCGGTCTGATTCATGGTTTCCTCCTTATCGTCACGCGAGAGACCAGAACCAGGGCGAAGAACTTGGGCGGCGCATCGGGGCCGGCAATGTTCGCCGGGCCCGCAGGGCCGTTGGGTTCTCTCTCATCCGGACTGTCACCGTCGGCTTCGGAATCGCACCGAATCTGCTGACCCCGCCTAAGCCTGGCGGGCGCTCGCGGGCTCGCGCCGGTGTTCGGACGCTTACCGCCGGTGGGGAGTTCCACCCCGCCCCGAGAACTGCCCCGCCTTGGCGGGGCGGCGGCATTCTAGGACGGGCGGACAGGCGAATCTAGCCGCTAAGTTTGCGGTATCCCTCGGCATCGCCGTATTCGGCGAAACCGTAGTAGCGCCGGTGCTGACCCTGGATGCGGCGCGCGTGCTTGATCGGGCACCAGTATTCCTCGGTGCGCCCGGCGATCTCGCGGGTCCAGGACAGCACCCCGTTGGCATAGCCGCAATAGGCGCAGTTCAGCTTCTCGATGCCGTTCAGGTACGACAGGTGGTGGCGGTCGACGACGATGAAATCCGCCCTCGGCACCTTCTTGATGCCGTAGACCGGGAAGCAGACCAACTGGAACAGGCTGACGGCGATATCGAGCAGCACGATGGGCACGATCAGCGCATAGATCACCGGCGCCACCAGAAGCCCGATGATCCGCGATTCGCGGATGAACCGGATGATCCCCTTGCGCAGTTCCAGATGGTGTTTGCGCACCTCTTCCTCGAAGCGCACGCGGTTCCTGCGGACGGTGTAATGGAACTCCTTGCGGTGGCGTTCCAGTTCCTTCTCGAGCTCGCCGTCCAACTCCTGGAGCTTTTCGAGCAGCACTTGAATGGTGGCGTTCATGGCTTGTCTCCCGGTTAGACGGATCTGGTGAAGCCGCCATCGACGCGGATGTTCTGGCCGGTGATGTAGCTGGCCGCGTCGGAGGCCAGGAAGCCGACCACGTCGGCGATTTCCTGCACCCTTCCGTAACGCCCCATGGGAATGCGGGCGCGGAAGGCCTCCTTTTCGGGCCGCGAATCGATGAAACCGGGAAGCACGTTGTTCATGCGGATGTTGTCGGCGGCATACTTGTCGGCATAGAGCTTGGTGAAGGCGGCGAGTCCGGCGCGCGCCATGCCCGAGGTGGGAAAGGCGGGCTCGGGCTCGAAGGTGGCGAAGGTGGAGATGTTGATGATGACGCCCGATTTTTGCTCGACCATCACCGGCGTCACCAGCCGCGTCGGGCGCACGGCATTCAGGAAATAGACGTCGAGGCCGGCATGCCAGTCATCGTCGGTGAGGTCCAGGATGTCGCCCTTGGGCCCGTGCCCGGCGGAATTGACCAGAACGTCGATGCGCCCCCAGCGCTCGAGCGTTCCGTCGACGAGGCGCTTCAGATCATCGTTCGATTGGTTCGAGCCGGTAACGCCGAAACCGCCGAGTTCGTCCGCCAGGGCTTCCCCCTTGCCGGACGACGACAGGACGGCGACGTGAAATCCGTCCTGGCTGAGTTTGCGTACCGCGCCGGCACCCATGCCGGACCCGCCGGCGGTGATGATCGCGACTTTTCCGCTGCTCATCCGTTCCTCCCTGTTGACTTGGCTTCGAATGGGTTGCTTCGCGGGAACTCAGGGGACCATGTTCTTTTTCGCCAACTCCCGCAAGGCTTCCTCGGTCTTCTCCAGATGGCCGAGGCCCATGCCCTTGAGCACGTGGTCGGCCTTGGTGAATTGGATCTTGGTGTAGGTGGTGATCTCCACCCGGTTGCCCCAAGGATCGAGGAAATCCAGGAACCGGCCGGGCACCAACTCAACGCCCATGTCGATCAGCGTTTGGCGCACCCGTTCCTTGTCGTCGACGGCGATGCCGAAATGCCGGCCCGCGTCGGGGCCCTGGCGGCGGCCCTTGGTGAAGGCCAGGAACTGGTCGCCGAAATAGATGAAGGCGTCGGTGTCGCTCTGGCTCTCGATCTCGAAATTGAGGAAGCGGCCGTAGAATTCCAACGCCGCCGCGATGTCGTCCACTTCCAGCGCCACGTGGTTGATGCCGACGGCGTTGGCTTTCGTCTGTTCGCTCATGATGCATCCTTTCCCCTTTGCAACGGGATATGGGGCGGACGCGCCTTGATTTCCAGTCAGCGGTAGATGGAGATGAAGGCCACCGACGGCACCACGATCAGCACCGCGGCGGCGACGCGGAGCGTCAGGCGCTCGCGCTTGAAGATGAAGATCGACAGCAGCATGGCGAAGATCGGCGACAGCGCGATGATCGGAATGACGGTGGTGATCTGGCCGCGCAGCAGCGCGTTGTTCAGGCACATGAGCGCCACGCCGAACATGATGCCGGCGACGCCGAACCAGCGCGTGCCGGGCGCCGCCCAGTCGACGCGCTGGCGTTTCCCGCCCCAACCGAGCGCCAGGTTGGTGACCACGGCCGAGACCGTGAAGCCGATCATGCCGGCGAAGAAGGGATTGGGGATATCGGTCATGCCGACCTTGGTCAGCACGTGCGCGAGCGAGCGGATCATCGCCGCGCCGACCGGCAGCGCCAGCGCCCACAGGGGCCAGTCGCGCTCGATCCGCGCATTGCCGAGCGACAGCAACAGCACGGCGGCGATGATGCCGACGGTGCCGACCGCGATGGGAAGGGTAAACGCCTCCCCCAGCCAGAAGATGCCGAGCGCCGCGCCGAACAAGGGCGAGGTGGAACTGAGCGTCGAGGATAGCGTCGGCCCCAGGAAGCGCGTGCCGGCGACCGACAGGTTGGCGGAAACCGAGGGCCGGATGATACCGGCCATGATGAAGATCAGGATCGCCGGCTCCAGCCATTGATGGGCTTCCAGGAACCAGGGCGCGAACAGCCAATGCAGGGCGGCGGCGACGGTGATGGAAATGGCGGTGCCGCGCCTGGAGCCGACGTCGATGAGGCCCCGGTGCTGCATCTGCGCGCCGACGGCGAACAGAAACGCCGAGGCCAGCGCCAGAAAGACGGGTAGGTAGGCCGCCGACACCGGGTCAGTTGGCCGAAAGCTGGGCGGTCTTCTTTTCCAGTTCCTCGATCAGGCCGCTGACCTGACCATCGCGCTGACGGATGATCGACGTGAAGTCGGAACTCAACGTCTGGGTCATGGAGACGCCCTCGACCTTGACGTCGACGATCTTGTAGATGGTGCCGTTGGTACCGACGATCCAATCGACGCGGATCGGCTTGGCGCCGCCCTTGCGCTCGATTTCGGTGAACACGGAGGCGATGGACTTGTCCTCGATCCGCGATTTTACGATCTTCAGCGATTCGCCGGCATAATTGGCGAAGCGGTCGACATAGGTGATGACCATCAATTCCTCGAACAGGCGCTGGTACTTGGTCTGCTCTTCGTCGCTGGCGCGGTTCCAGTAGCGGCCCAAGGCGCGCTTGCCGATGGAATGCACGGCGAAGGAATCGTTGAACATGGCGCGGAAGCGCTCGATCCGCACGGCTCTCGGCGTTTCCGGGTCGGTCAGCGACTCGATGGCGCGATTGGCCAGCGACTGGATGAATTCGGCCGATTTCTCGCCGTGGTTATCGGCGCGCGCAGCACCCGGCAGGGTGGCGGCGAAACCGGTCATCAGGCCGAAACAGATGGTAAGAACGAAACGCCTGGGCAGCATTGGCGACTATCTCCGTGACAACTCAAGCGCCGGGTCGAAGTCGGGCGGCTCCATGCTCCGGCTCAAGTCCGGCACCGGTGCATTGGCGGAACCGCGCCCGTTGGATATTTCATCATCGCGGCGCTGGCGGTACAAGCTACGAATAGCGGCGTAGAAATCAAGCGAAGTCTTCTCCAGGTCGTCCATGAATTCCAACAACTGCGCGCGGGCGTGGACGGCATGGGTGCCGCCGCGGGCGTAGACCAGCACGTCGCGGTCGGTGTTGCGCGCCCAGGTGCCGAACGGGTCGACCAGGAAATCGACCACCAGGCCGACCGTATCGCGCGGGTTGGAGGGCCCGAACAGCGGCAGCATGACGAACGGCCCCGCGTCGAAACCCCAAACGGCGAGGGTCTGGCCGAAGTCCTCGTCGTGGCCGTCGAGCCCCATGCCGCCGGCCAAATCCATGAAGCCGAAACCCAGCGCGGTGTTGATCCAGAACCGGTTGAAGGTCCGCATGGCGCGCCTGAACTCGCCCTGCAGCAGATCGTTGAGCAGCACCACCGGCGCGCGCAGGTGATCCACGAGGTTGCCGACACCCTGGCGCAGCCACGGCGGCAGGGTGTTTTGGTAGGCGGTGGCCACCGGTTTCAGGACGCCCTTGTCGACGCCCTGGTTGAAGGCGAAGACAGCGCGGTTGGTGGGCTCCAACGGATCGTTGACGGCGCGGTAGTCCGCCAACGCCGCCCGGTCGTCGGCGGGCGGCGGCGTGGCGCAACCGGAGACCGCGACGGCCAACACCAAGGCCAGGACCAGGTTTTGCAGAAACTTCATGGGTTCGCCTCCGAACCGGTTGTCGGTGCCGCGTCGTTTTTTTGTCCGCGGATTTGCCGATCACTTTGCCCGCCACATGGTTAGCAAGCCGTTAATGGCGGCATCGCGGGGCGACGGCGCGGCACCGTCTGGGTAATTTCATGGCAAAAATGCAAAAACATATAAATATATCTTGATATCTTTTTAGCCGCCGCCTATAACCGGCACATGGACGATCTGCTTAATTCCCTGCGCGCCGCCGCCGAGCCCACCCGGCTCCGCATCCTGGCGCTGTGCCTGCACGGCGAACTGACCGTCAGCGAACTCATGCACATTCTCGGGCAGAGCCAGCCCCGGGTATCGCGGCACCTGAAGCTGCTCTCCGAAGCCGGCCTGCTCGACCGCTTCCAGGAAGGAAGCTGGGTGTTCCACCGCGCCGCCCACGACGGCCACGGCCGCGAGGTGCTGGCGGCGCTCGAAGGGCTGCTTCCCGCCGACGACGCGACGCTGAAGCGCGACGCCGCCATGCTGAACGAGATCAAGCGCGACCGCGCCGCCCAGGCGGCGGCCTATTTCCGCGCCAACGCCATCCTCTGGGACAAGGTCCGCTCGCTGCACGCCGACGACACCGAGGTCGAGCGCGCCATCCTCGGCATGCTGCCCGACTACGGCATCGACACCTGCCTTGACGTCGGCACCGGTACCGGGCGGATGCTGGAGCTGCTGGCGCCGCGCATCCAATCGGGTCTCGGCATCGATGCATCGCGCGACATGCTGGCGGTGGCGCGTTCGCACCTGGACCACGGCGGCTTCCACCACTGCCAGGTGCGCCAGGCGGACATGTACCGCACGCCGCTGGCCGATGCCCGCTTCGATGCCGCCATCATCCACCAGGTCCTGCATTTCGCCGACGAGCCGGCGCTGGCCATCGCCGAGACGGCGCGCACGCTGCGCCCGGGCGGGGTCATGCTGGTGGTCGATTTCGCGCCGCATTCGCTTGAGCAACTGCGCCGCGAGCACGAACACCGGCGCCTCGGGTTCTCCGACGAGGAGATCGCCGAATGGATGATCGCGGCCGGCCTGGAGCCGCAACGCATCACCCATCTGGACGGCCAGGGAGACGGCAAGCAACTGACCGTGACGCTGTGGCTCGCCATCAAGCCGGAAACGGCGCCCGTCTATCACCTGAGCGCCGTCGCCTGAGGAGTCCCTTCATGGTCCGCCGCAAGAACAAGAAAAACATCGAGCTCATGAACGTCTCCAACCGGGGACGGGTCGCCGGCATGGTGCCGGCCATCGCCGCGCCCCTGCCGCACGACGTGGACGTCAGTTTCGAATTCTTCCCGCCCGCCGACCTGCAGGCGGAAGCGCAGTTCGCCGCGACGCTGAGCAAGCTCGAGCCGCTGGAGCCCGAGTTCGTCTCCGTCACCTACGGCGCCGGCGGCACCACCCAGGACCGCACGCTGGAAACCGTCGTCAAGATTCGCCGCAACACGCGCCTCGAGGCGGCCGCGCACCTGACCTGCGTCGGCGCCACCAAGGGCGAGGTCGACGACGTGGCGCGGAAAATCCTGGATGCCGGCGTCAACCGCATCGTTGCGCTCCGCGGCGATCCGCCCAAGGGCGCGGCCCGCTACCAGCCACATCCCGGCGGCTATGCCTATGCCGCCGACCTGGTGGCCGGGCTGAAGCGCATCCACGATTTCAACATCGCCGTCGCCTGCTATCCCGAGGTGCATCCGGAGGCGGCCAGCGCCGAGGCCGACCTCGACAACCTGAAGCGCAAGGTCGACGCCGGCGCCGATCTGGCGATCAGCCAGTACTTCTTCGACACCGACGCGTTCCTCAAGTACCTGGAGCGCGTGCGCGCCGCCGGCATCGCCATCCCGATCGTTCCCGGCATTCTGCCGGTGACCAATTTCAAGCAGGTGCAGCGGTTCTCCCGGATGTGCGGGACGAGCGTGCCGAACTGGATGGCGCAAGTGTTCGAGGGCCTCGACGATGAGCCGGAAACCCGGCGCATGGTCGCCGCTTCCATCGCCGTCGAGCAGTGCCGGCTGCTGCACGCCAACGGCGTCAGCCGTTTCCACCTCTACACGCTGAACCACTCGACGCTGGGCTACGCCATCTGCCACATGCTGGGTGTCAGGCCGCGGCGGGTGGCGACGAAGGCCGCCTAGCGGATTCTGCGACCGCTTTCCGGATCGAACAGGTAGAGCTTATCGGGCTCCACGGAGAGGGGGAGTTCGCCCTCGGCATCGATCTCCGGCGCGCCGTGCAGCTTGACGATGACCGAGTCCCTGATGCCGGGCAAATGACCGTGCACCAAGGTGTCGGGACCGAGCGATTCGACGATATCCACTTTCAGGTGGAAGGTGACGGCGTCCGCATCGGGCGTCACGTGGAGGTGCTCGGGGCGCATTCCCAACACCGCCTTGCCCTGGTGAGAGATGTAGCCGGGCCGCGCCAGCGCCGTTTCCGAGCCGATCATGATGGCATCGCCGGCCAGTTCGGCATCGACGAAGTTCATCGACGGCGACCCGATGAAGCCGGCGACGAACTGAGTTTCCGGGTCCTCGTAGATGTTCATCGGCCGGCCGATCTGCTCGGCGGCGCCCTCGTTGATGACGATCAGCCGGTCGGCCATGGTCATGGCCTCGACCTGGTCGTGGGTGACATAGAGACTGGTGACGCCGAGGCGGCGCTGCAGTTTCTTGATCTCGACCCGCATCTGCACGCGCAGCTTGGCGTCCAGGTTGGACAGCGGCTCATCGAACAGGAACACGGCGGGCTCGCGCACGATGGCGCGGCCCATGGCGACGCGCTGGCGCTGACCGCCGGAGAGCTGGCGCGGGCGGCGGTCCAGGAGATGTTCCAGCTCCAGGATCTCGGAAGCCTGTTTCACCCGCCGGTCGATCTCGGCCTTGTCCATCTTCCGGTTCTTCAGGCCATAGGCCATGTTGTCGTAGACCTTCATGTGCGGATAGAGGGCATAGTTCTGGAACACCATGGCGATGTCGCGCTCCGCCGGCTCCAGCTCGTTGACCCGGCGCCCGCCGATCTGCACCTCGCCCGACGTGATGCTTTCCAGCCCCGCCACCATGCGCAGCAGCGTCGACTTGCCACAACCCGAGGCGCCGACGATGACCACGAACTCGCCGTCGGCAATCTCCATGCTGACCCCGTGAATGGCCTTGAAGCCATTGGGGTAGATCTTCTCCACATCGATGAGATTGACGCTCGTCATTACTTCTCCGTTTCCGTCAGGCCCTTGACGAACAGTTTCTGCATGGTGACCACGACCAGGACCGGCGGCAGCATGGCCAGCAGCGTGGACATCATGATCAGGTGCCATTCGGGCGATTCCTCGGCCGCTTCGAGCATCTGCTTGATGCCCATGACGATGGTGTACATGCTCTTGTCCGTCGTGATCAAAAGCGGCCACAGATACTGGTTCCAGCCGTAGATGAAGAGAATCACGAACAGCGCCGCGATATTGGTGCGCGACAACGGCAGCAACACGTCCTTGAAGAACTTCATCGGCCCGGCGCCGTCGATGCGCGCCGCCTCCAACAGCTCGTCGGGCACGGTCAGGAACACCTGGCGGAACATGAAGGTCGCCGTGGCGCTGGCGATCAGCGGCACCGAAAGCCCCCAGTAGTTGTTGAGCATGCCGAGGTCCGCCACCACCTTGAAGGTCGGCAGGATGCGTACCTCCACGGGCAGCATCAGGGTGATGAAGATCAGCCAGAAGAAGCCCATGCGGAAGGGAAAATCGAAGTAGACGATGGCGTAGGCCGAAAGAATCGAGATGGCGATTTTGCCGACCGCGATCATCAACGCCATGACCAGGCTGTTCATCAGCATCAACCCGACCGACTGCTCGCGGGCGTTCCCGACGCCTTCGACGAACGCCGACTTCAGGTTGATGAAGAACTGATCGCCCGGCAAAAGCGGCAACGGCACCTGGGTCATGCGCACGGCATCGTGAGAGGCGGCGACGAAGGTGATCCAGATCGGAAAGGCGACGATCAGGACGCCGACAATCAACACCAGATGCGAGACGATATTGGTGATTGGCCGGTTCTCGATCATGCGTAGGCCACCCGGCGTTCGATGAATCGGAACTGCACGACCGTCAGCGCGATGACGATCACCATCAAGATCACCGACTGCGCCGCCGAGCCGCCGAGATCGAGACCGATGAAGCCGTCGTTATAGACCTTGTAGACCAGGATCTCGGTTGCCTTGGCGGGGCCGCCCTTGGTCACCGCATGGATGATGCCGAAGGTCTCGAAAAAGGCGTAGACGATGTTCATCACCAAAAGGAAGAAGGTGGTCGGCGAGATCAGCGGGAAGATGATGGACCAGAACCGCCTGACCGGGCCGGCGCCGTCGATGGCGGCGGCCTCGATCAGCGATTTGGGGATCGCGTGCATGCCGGCCAGGAAGAACAGGAAGTTGTAGCTGATCTGCTTCCATGCCGCGGCGAAGATCACCAGCGCCATGGCCTGGTCGCCGTCGAGGCGGAAATTCCAGTCGTAACCCATGGCGCCGAGCATATAGGCGACGATGCCGAGCGTCGGGTCGAACATGAACATCCACAGCGCGCCCGCCACCGCCGGCGCCACCGCGTAGGGCCAGATCAACAGCGTCCGGTAGGTGGTCGCGCCCTTGATCACCCGGTCCGCCGTGGCCGCCAGGATCAGCGCCAGGGACATGGAAAGCGCTGCCACCATCAGCGAGAAAAACGCCGTCCGCTTGAACGCCGCGAGGTAATATTCGTCGTCGAACAGTTCGGCGAAATTATCCAGCCACACGAACTCGCTCGACAGACCGAAGGCGTCCTCGACCAGCAGCGACTGGTAGAGCGCCTGGCTCGCCGGCCAGATGAAGAACACCAAGGTGATCGCCACCTGCGGCGCAACCAGCACGTACGGCAGGATCGATCGTTTAAAGTGGACGCGTTTTAGCATGTGGAAGCCTGCTGGCCGGCGATCCGGCGCCGGTCCCGGAAACGGGAACCGGCGCCGTGTGTTTACGCCGACCGGTCAGATCACATGTTGGCTTTTTCGAACTTGCGCAACAGCTTGTTGCCGCGCTCGACCGCCTCGTCCATGGCGTCGCCCGCGGACTTGGTGCCGTTCCAGATCGCTTCCATCTCTTCGTTGATGACGTCGCGCACCTGGACGAAGTTGCCGAAGCGGATGCCGCGCGAGTTGGGCGTCGGCTGGTTCAGGCTGAGCTGCTTGATCGCCGTGTCGGTGCCCGGGTTCTTGTCGTAGAAGCCTTGCTTCTTTGAGAGCTCGTAGGCGGCGGTGGTGATCGGCACATAGCCGGTCTCCTGGTGCCACCAGGACTGCACCTCGGGCGAGGACAGATGCGTCATGAACTTCGCCACGCCAACGTATTCGCCCTTGTCGTGGCCGCGCAGCACCCAGAGCGTGGCGCCGCCGATGATCGAGTTCTGCGGTTTCTTGGCGACGGCGGTGTCCAACGGCAGCATGGTCTGGCCGAACTTGAACGTGGCCTGTTTCTTGATGCCGCCGTAGTAAGCCGACGAGTTCAGCCACATGGCGCAATCGCCCGACGTGAACATCGGCAGGCTGTCGCCGCGCCGGCCGCCGTAGACGAAGGACTTGTCCTTGCCCCAGGCGGCGATGCGGGCCATGTGGTTCTTGACGGCTTCGTTGTTGAAGGTGAACTCGGTATCGATGCCGGCGAAACCGTTCTCCTTGGTGCCGACGGGAATATTGTGCCAAGCCGAGTAGTTCTCGATCTCGACCCAGGACTGCCAACCGAACGAGAATCCGCATTTGCCGCCGGAGGCGAGAACTTTCTTCGACGCCTCGCCGACTTCGTCCCAGGTGGTCGGCGGGTTGGCGACACCGGCCTTGGCCAGCGCGTCGGCGTTGTACCACATCACCGGGGTCGAGGAGTTGAACGGCATCGACAGGAGCTCGCCCTGCGACGTCTGGTAGTAGCTGATGACGGCCGGCAGGTAGTCGGCCTTGTCGAACGGCTCGTTGGCGTCCTTCATCAGTTGCTCGACCGGATAGACGGCGCCTTTCGCCGCCATCATGGTGGCGGTGCCGACCTCGAACACCTGCACGATGTGCGGCTGTTGCTTGGCGCGGAACGCGGCGATGGCCGCAGTCATGGTTTCGGTGTAGTTGCCCTTGTAGACGGGAACCACCTTGTACTCGGACTGCTTGGCGTTGAAATCGTTGGCGATTTTGTTGACCCGCTCGCCGTTGACGCCGCCCATGGCGTGCCACCACTGAATCTCCGTCGCCGCGAAAGCCGTGCTCGACACCAGGCCGAGGGTTAAGACCGCTGCAGCGAATACCTTGCGCTGAACCATGATGAGGATCCTCCTGTCAAAATTATGGACGCCACGAGGCGCGCATCGGATGGCCGATGAACCGGCCTGTTCCCCTGCGCGCCCAAGACGCCTTGGGTATCAATTTCCCATTTCGGTAGTGTGAATAATAGTGGAAGGAAATATGACGCGCTAGACTTTTGGATTCTCAATTGATCGCCGTCGACAGTGCCGGCAGCGATTGCAGGTCGAGCTGCCCGGGCTCGGCCGGCCGCATGGGCAGGCGTGGGCGGCGGTTGGCCAGCATCAGGGCGAGTTGGCCGGCCGACGCGATCAAGTCGCCGACGCCGTCCGGCGTCACCAGTTGCGACGCGCATTCCCGCGCCTTGCCGGCATCGCCGTGCTGGCAGGCGGCGACCACCGCGACGAACAGCCGCTCGTCGTCGCCTTTGCAGGGGCAACCCGGATGGTGATAGCGCAGCGCGCGTCCGGCGTGGGTCTGCAAGACATTGATCATGCGCACGAACCAGGCCAGCGCCTGCTTGCCGTCGCGGGTGCCGAACTCCGCGAGAAACCCGTTCCAGACATCATTCCAATAGCGGCTGTCGTCACCCTGGAGGCCCTTGATCCAGGCGCGATAGGAGCGGATCAGCAACCATTCGATGTTGGTGGTTTCCGCCCCGACCGACAGGGTGTCGGAGCGGGTATCGGGTCGGGTCTGAAAGGCGGTGGGGTTGCGAATCTGGTTCATGGCGGCCTCGCTGAGTTAATCGATGGCTTTGACTTTAATGCGAATGATTGTCATTTGCAAATATATTTGATTCCCGATCCCCTGGATGACGCCGGCCGCGCCGCCATGCTAGATTGGCGGCAAAAGCCGCTCATCGTTTTCAAACAGGGATTCGACGGTATCCAGCCATGACCATGCTTTCCTCGCCTTCGCGCACCCTCGGCGCCCTCGGCGCCCTCGGCGCCATCGCGCTCGCGCTTCTTGTCACCGCCGCGCCCGCCGCGGCCCAGCAGAGCCGCTATTCGCAATGGAACGACCCCAATGCACCGAGCGCCGACGACCGGTTGCAGGGATTCATCGACCGGCTCAACAAGCTGATCGACGAAGGCGAGAAAGCGCGCGCCGCCGATCCCAACTTCCTGCGCGACCTGCGCGATTTGGCCGGCGGATACGACCGCCCCTGGCGCCGCCAGGTGTTCAGCGACGCCTTCATCGACGGCGACTACACCCGCGACCCGGCGTGGACCGTGACGTCGGGCAAGTACTGGGTGGAGCGCGGCTGGGGACTGAGGAGCGCGGTCAAGCCGGGCGCGGCGGCGGCCGCCGCCACGGAAAGCCGCCCGGCATCGAACGAGGAAAAGGCGGCGCAATTGTTCGGCGCGATCCTCAACCAGGCGCTCGGCGGCGGCCAGGGAAGCCAGGGAAGCCCAGGAACCCAGGGCGCACCGGCGCAAGAAGCCGCCGCGGCCGTCATCCACGCGCCGACCGCGATCACCAACGCCTTCGCCTTGGAAATGGACTTCAGTTCATGGTCGGCGGAAGGCGAATTCCAGGTGGCGGTCTACCAGGGCAGCTTTCAGGGCACGGCCAGCTCCGGCTACCGCCTCACCTACCGGCCCGGCGGCACGCTGCAGATCGACCGGGTGTCGGCGCGCGGCACCTCCGTGGTCGATCGCGCCGCCAAGGCCGTCCCCCTCGAGGACAAGAAGATCCATCGCATTCAGTGGCAGCGTTACGCCGACGGGCGCATGAGCGTCAGCGTCAACGGCAGCGAGGTGCTGGCGACGGCGGACAGGGGATTCCGCGATGCCTTCAGCGGCCTGGCGCTGATCAACACCGGCGGCGACTACATCATCAAAACGCTGGCCGTGAGCGGAACGCCGTAGGCTAACCGACGCGGCGATAGAAATCGGGGTCGAGCAGGACCTGTTCGGATAGCGTCCGCACGCGGTTCGGGTAGCCGTCGCGGACCACCTGGAAATGCGGAATCGAGGCCACCGGCGCCCCCTGGCCGGCGACGATCCAGACCGTGTTCGGATCATCGACCTTGACGAATCTGTCGCCGACGTCGACGGATTTCTTGTGCTTCTTGAACACCGGGTGTTGGTCCTTTCAGGGCGGGGGCACTGCATCATGCAGGGGCGGTTTTATTTAGCTGAAAAATCGGGTTCTTCAAGAACTGAAAACGCCGAGCACGATCAAATTTGCACGAGCAACATGACAATATGCTGTCAGGGCGGGGTCAGTCGAACTCAGGCCAGTTGTGATCGATGATGTCCTCGATCTTGCGGCGCTCGGCGCTGCGCCGTTCCAGCTTGCGGCGCTCCAGGTTTCGGCGTTGATCGGCGCGCCGTTCGCTGATCCGGTGTTCGATGCCATCCCAGTCGATGGGGTTGCCGGCGCCGCGCCGGTCGCTATCGCGGCGCTCGCCTCCGCGGCGGTCGTCGTTGCGCCGTTCGTCAGCGCGGCGCTCCGCTTCCCGGTCGCGCCGTTCCTGCTCGGTCGGCACGCCGCCGGATGGGGTTTCTTCGCTCATGACCCCCCATTATCGGGCCGAAATGGTAAATAGCGCGTTAGCACCGCTCGCGCATGAGTCCTATGGCTTGACCCGGCCCCGGGCTCGGCAATACTCGCGGTCATGACCCGCGCACCGGAAATCCGCCTGCCCCGGAGCCCCGCCATCATCGCCGGAACCCGGCGGGCGATGTGGCTGAGCGCCGACGGCGAGGTCGAGGCGCTCGATCCCGCCGCCGCCGCAAGGCGCCTGCATGGCGGCCCGCCGCCCTTCGTCTGCCACGCCGCCGCGGTGGCCCGCAAGCTGGGGGCGCAGCCGTTCCAAGCCCTCGATCTGTTGGAACTCTATGCCTTCGTGCATCCGGCGCGCTTCGCCCTGCCGACGGCGCTGGGCTTGGCGGATGCGCTCGGCCTGGCGCTGCCGGGAACGGCGGAATCGGAAGCCGAGAGCCTGATCGCCACGGCGCGCGCGCTGTTGGGCGATTTGGCGCACCTGGCGGCCAAGAGCCCCGACCGCGCGGCGCTGGCCGCCGGCCAGGCGCAGATCATGGCGCTCGCCGGCTGGCCCTGGGGACCGAGCGTGCTCGCCGCGCTCGGCCGCCCGGACGGACCGGAACAATCCACCGCGCGGGCCGCCATGCGGGTCTGGAACCGCCTGCCCGAATGGCATGACGGCCCGCCCGAGCCGCAACCCGGCCATCAGCCGGTCGCCGTCAAGGAGGCGCAGGCCCGGCTCGCCGAACTGCTGGGCACCGGCGCCGAGGACCGCGACGGCCAGCGCGCCTACGTCTCCACCTGCACGCACGCCTTTGCGCCCCGCAACCGCCGCGACGAGCCCAACCTGGTCCTCGCCGAGGCCGGTACCGGCATCGGCAAGACCTTGGGTTACGTGGCCCCGGCGAGCCTCTGGGCAGAGCGCAACGAGGGCGCGGTCTGGATCAGCACCTATACCCGCAACCTGCAGCGCCAATTGGATTCGGAACTCGACCGGCTCTGCCCGAGCCCGGCCGAAAAAGACACCCGCGTCGTCATCCGCAAGGGCCGGGAGAACTATCTCTGCCTGCTCAACCTGGCCGAAGCCGCGAGCCGCATGGCGCCCAGCGCCGCCGACGCGGTGCCGCTCGGTCTGGTGGCGCGCTGGGCCGAGGCGACCCGCGACGGCGACATGGTCGGCGGCGATTTCCCGGCCTGGCTGACGGATTTGTTCGGCCACCGGCTGACCACGGCGATGACCGACACACGGGGCGAATGCGTCTACTCCGCCTGCGACCACTACCGGCGCTGTTTCATCGAACGCACCGTGCGCCGCGCCAAGCGCGCCGACCTGGTGGTCGCCAACCATGCATTGGTGATGGTGCAAGCCGCGCTCGGCGGCACCGGCGCCGAGGAAGGCGGCAGCCTGCCGACGCGCTATGTTTTCGACGAGGGGCATCAGTTGTTCGACGCCGCCGACAGTGCCTTCGCCGCGCATCTTTCCGGCCGCGAGACGGCGGAACTGCGGCGCTGGCTGATCGGCGCCGAGGAAGGCAGCCGGCGCCGGGCGCGCGGCCTCAAGGCGCGCGCCGCCGACCTGATCGGCGGCGACAGCGAGGCCGAGGAGTTGATGGACGAGATCCTGCGCCGGGCGCGCGCGCTGCCCGGCGGCGGCTGGACGACGCGCTTGGGCGGCGGCAATCCCATCGGCCCGACGGAAGCGTTTCTCACGCTCCTGCGCCAGCAGGTCTACGCCCGCGACGGCAATGCCGACGGCCCCTACGACCTGGAGACGCCGACCGGCCCGGCGCTGCCCGGCCTGCTGGACGCGGCGACCGCGCTGGAAGGGGCGCTGAAGGAGTTGGAGAAGCCGCTCAAGGGGCTGAGCCGCGCGCTGCTCGCCATGCTCGATGACGAGGCCGACGAGATCGAGAGCGCGAGCCGCGCGCGCATCGAGGGCCTGGTGCGCTCCATCACCCGGCGCGGCCTGCAACCCCTGGCCGCCTGGCAATCCATGCTGGCCAGCCTCCGGTCCGAGACGCCGCCCGACTTCGTCGACTGGTTCGCGGTGGAACGCCTCCAGGGCCACGATTTCGACGTCGGCTTCCGCCGCCACTGGCTCGACCCGACCCGCCCGCTGGCCGAGACCGTCTACGCGCCGGCGCACGGGGTGCTGGTGACGTCGGCGACGCTCCGCGACCAGACCGGCGGCGGCGAGGATGGCTCCCATGAGGAATCCTGGATCGGCGCCGAGACGCGCACCGGCGCCCTGCACCTGCCGACGACCCTGACCGAGGCCGACCATCCCTCGCCCTTCGACTACGCCGCCAACACCCGCGTGCTGGTGGTCGGCGACGTCAACAAGGGCAGCGCCGACCACACGGCGGCGGCCTACCGGGAACTGTTCCTGGCCGCCGGCGGCGGCGCGCTCGGCCTGTTTACCGCCATTCACCGGCTGCGCGCCGTGCACCAGCGCATCGCCGGCCCGCTCGAGGAAGCCGGGCTCAACCTCCTGGCCCAGCACGTGGACGCCATGGACACCGGCACCCTGATCGACATCTTCCGGGCCGAGGAAGACACCTGCCTCTTGGGCACCGATGCCGTGCGCGACGGCGTCGACGTGCCCGGCCGCTCGCTCCGCCTCATCGTCTTCGACCGGGTGCCCTGGCCGAGGCCGTCGCTGCTGCACAAGGCGCGGAAGGCGGCCTTCGGCGGCAAGGACTACGACGAGATGCTGGCGCGCTTGCGGCTCAAGCAGGCTTACGGCCGGCTCTTGCGCCGCGCCGCCGACAAGGGGGTGTTCGTGATGCTCGACCGCGCCATGCCGAGCCGCCTCGCCACCGCCTTTCCGGCCGGCGTCGAGGTGAGCCGCATCGGCTTGGCCGAGGCCATCCAACAGATTCGCGGGTTCCTCCGCGCGCCTTGATCGAACCCGGCAGTCTCCGGGTTACAGGCCGGAGGTCGCTTTGCGTCCCAAGGCAGGCTCCCCTTGTGACCGTGCGTGCCGAATCATGAAATAGGATTTTATTGACTTTAATAGGTATTGTGTTATAGTGCCGATTCGCAGCGCCGGTTATCGGCGCAGGCGCGCTATTTCACAATCGAATAGGTTTGGGCCGGGCCGATGGTTCCAGGTTTGGGGATGCGTTGGGGCCGGCTGTTGGGTGGAGCCTTCGCGTTGAGGAATCCCCGCACCCTGCCCCTCCCCCACAAGGGGGGGAGGGAAGCAACTGGCGCTGCCGCCTCGCCCCTTCCCCCTTGAGGGGGGAAGGCCGGGATGGGGGTGGCGACCGCTTTCAGGCGGGCATCGGGGCAAAATTGGGTTCGTTCCTGAGATTTTTTTGAGTTTCTTTTGAAATCAATGGTTTCCAACCCGCGTTTCGTTGACGACGCTACCGGGGACGAAATTGGGTTCGTTTCCCATATTTTTTTCGATGCCGTTGAAAACAAAGCGTTTTTGACCCCGGAAAAACGCTTCCGAAACGAATTCGCGCTGCCTGTCGGGAATGGGGCGGCGGGGTCTAACGGCCGGGCGCGATGGCGTAGACCACGAGCCCGACGCCGCCCAGTCCCGCCGCCGCCCAGAGCAGGAATGGATCGTAGACCGGGACGTCGACGAAAAAGCCGGCCAGGCTGCCGACATCGCATTCGATGGGCGATGAATAGAAGCACGCGCTGGCCTGTTTCATGTTGTCGCCGAGCAGCTCGTGGTAATAGACGATCCACCAGGCGAGCGCCGTGGCGAACGCCGCGCTCCCCAGCACCATCAACAGTTTTCCGAGGCCACGGATCATTTGCGGATCATTTCAGGATCAATTCACATTCAAGTAAGAGGTGGCGAACAGCGCCGATACGGTGACCACGGCGACACCCGTCGAAACCAGGATGACCGTCGATGACCGCTGCACGAAGGTAGAATAGTTCTGGGCCAGGACAAAGCAAGTGGCACCGGTCGGCAGCGCCGCCATCAAAAGCGCCACGGCGGCCGGCAACGGCGCCAGCCCGGCGACGCCAAAGGCGAGGCCGCCGACGATGGCCGGAAACAGGACGAGCTTGACGGCGACCATGGCGCCGACCTCGCCGATGCCTTCCGAGATCGGCTTACCGACCAGAAAGAGGCCGATGGAAAACAGCGCACAAGGCCCGGCCGAAGCGCCGAGCACCTTGCAGAACGCATCCACCGGCTGCGGCAGTTCGATGCCCGCCAGCGACCAGACGAAGCCGGCCACCGGTGCCGCCACCATGGGGTTGAGCGTGACGCCCTTGAGCACCGAGCCGATGCGCGACGCCAGCCCGCCGGTATGCGGCTTCGAGGTCTCCAGGACGGTGATGGTCACCGGCAGCCACAACAGCGTGTGCGCGACGCTGGCGACCGCCGTCAGCACGCCGCCCATCTCGCCGAAGGCGGCGAAGGCCAGCGGAATGCCCATGTAGCCGGTGTTGCCGTAGGTGGCGCTGGTGGCGAACATCACCGCATTGTCGCGCCCATGGCCGAAAACCAGCCGGGCCAGCACAAGCGACAATGCGAAAGCGATGACGCCGCCGCCCAGGAACACCGCCAGGAACGGGATGAACGCCGTCTCGCCATGCTCGATCCGGGCCATGGCCCGGAACAACAGCACCGGCAGGGCGACGTAGTAGACGAAGGCGTTGAGTGCCTCCGAGCTGGCCTCGCCCAGAAGCCCCCGGCGCCCGACCAGATAGCCGACGAAAACGACGGCGAAGATCGGCAGGACGATATTGGTGATCGCGGTCATGAATGGGCTTTCAAACAGCACCACCGGTTGTCCGGCGGCCTGGCGCTATTTAAGCTGTCGCATCCGCCGCGAAAAGCAAAACACGCCGCGGCGCACGGTTAAGAGGGAGGAGACGGCATGGCATCACTGGAAGGCTGGACCATCGGGTTCATCGGTCTCGGCCTCATGGGCCAGCCCATGGCGCGCAACCTGCAAGCCGCGGGGGCCAGGATGATCGTCCACAACCGCTCGCCCGAACCCATGCGCAAGCTGGCCGAGGAAGGCATGAAGGCGGCCGCGTCTCCGGCCGAGGTGGCGACCCGCGCCGATATCATCATCACCATGCTCACCGACACCCAGGCGGTGCTGTCGGTGATCGCCGGCAAGGACGGCCTGCTCACCCGGCTGCAACCGGGATCGCTGGTCATCGACATGGGCACCACCAAGGTGCCGGTGACGCGCGAGCTGGCGAAGCGCGTCGAGGCGGCCGGCGGCGACTATGTCGATGCGCCGGTGTCGGGCGGCACCATCGGCGCCGATACCGGCACGCTGATCATCATGTCGGGCGGCGACGCCGACGCCGTCGGCCGCGCGCACCCGATCTTCGACGTGCTCGGCAGCCGCATCACCCACGTCGGCAAGTCCGGCGCCGGCCAGGTGGCCAAGGCCGCCAACCAGGTGATCGTCGGGCTCACCATCGGCGCCGTCGCCGAAGCGCTGTCGCTGGCCAAGCGCGCCGGTGTCGACCCGGCACGGGTGCGCGAAGCCTTGGCCGGCGGCTTCGCCGATTCCCGCGTCCTCGAGGTGCACGGCCAGCGCATGGTGGAAGGCCGCTTCAAGCCCGGTGCGCGCGCCACCGTGCAGCGCAAGGACATGGACCAGGCGCTGGAACTGGCGCAAAGCCTGGAGTTGGAACTGCCGGCGACGGCGCTCAACCGCGATCTCTACGACGAACTGATCGCGTCCGGCGGCGGCGAATTGGACCATGCGGCGCTGATCAAGGTGATCGACCCGGACTGAAGCTATTGGTTCGCCGGCTGCGGCCAGGTCTTGACCACGCGCCAGCCGTTCGGCGTCCGGCGCAGCATCGCCGATTGCCCGGCCGGCGGCGTCATGCCGAGCAACGGCGCGAAGTCATCGCGCCAGCTCTGCACCACGACGACCGTGGTCGCGGGGCGCGAAAGGGCCTGTTTGAAGGCTTTCAGCTTGCCGCCGGAAAAGGCGGTGACCTGTCCGGCATAGCCGGCGCGCTCGCCCAATTCATAGCTGAGCGCCGCCCCCGACTCGCCGGACCCGGTGGGATCGGTGTTGAACACCTTGTCTCCTCGGTGCACCAATTCGGCGACGCCAGCGCCGACGGTGCGGAAATGCCGGGTCATGGGTTCGCGATCGAAGCGAAGCTTCGGCGCGAAGACAAACGGCGCCACGATGACCAACGCCACCGGCAGCCAGACCCAGCGTTGCGCCCGGCGCCGGCCGGCCAAAAAGCGTTGCCAAACGATCGCGCCCCCGTATGCCGCGAAGGCCACGATCATCGCGCCCAGGTGCATGTTGTAGCGCCAATAGGACGCGGCACGGAGCGCATCGCTTTTACCGAACGTTGTGACGTAGGCGAACAGCAGGAAGGCGTTGTAGCCCAGCACCACCATGGCCAGCAACGCCGCGAAGCGGTCGAACGGCGTCGCCGAACGGAAGAACCCACGCACGCCGATGACAACCAGGATCACCGCCAGGGCCAGGTAGTAGCCCTTCTTCGACAGCACCAGGCCCATGCGCGCGAGAATCTGCGGAATGAGATCAATGAGCCACTCTTTCACCGGCAGCACGGAAAGCTCTCGCGCACCGAGGCCGGTGGCGAGGTGATAGCGCCAGGCCAGATAGATGACCACCGTCGGCCCGACGACGAGCGGAGCCAAGCGTGCGAAACGCATCAGGGAGATGCTCCGGTCGCGGACGGCAATGATCGAGGCGGCGATGACGATCAGCACCATCAGCACCAGCGTCGCCTGTTTCAGGTTGACCAAAAGCGCCAACACCAGGCCCAGCGTCAGCGCCAGGTTGCGTGCCCGGTCGTAAGCCCGCTCGGCAAGTGCCTCCAGCATGAACCAGGCGAGCACCGCGCCGCTGCCGGCAACCACCGCGGACGACGTGTCGGCATAGGCGGTCAGCACGATCTTCTGGGCGAAGGTCGGATTGAGCAGCGTCGCCGCCAACACACCCAAGGCCGCCAGGCTCCAGCCGATGCGCTCGCCGGCGGGCTGGCGGCCGGCGCCGATGAACATCAGCCGCACCACCAAAAGCGCGAAACCGAACAACAAGACCAGGTTGGAAACGCCGCCGGTGCTCTCCAACAGCCGCCCGGCGAGGCGGCTCGCCAGGTAATTGACGAGATGCCAGCTATAGGGATAACCGGCGAACGACGCCTTGGAGAACGGGTTTTCCTTGCTCGGAAAAGCGTCGGTCTCCAGCAGGTAGCGCGGGATTACCAGCCAGTCGGTGAATTCATCCCATTGCGAGCCCTGCATGGCCGAGGCCAGCACCAGCAAGGGCAGGCCGAGGACCAGCACCCGCCCCCACCCTGGCGCCAGCAGCGCCCGGTCACGCCGCCAGGCGATCCAGCCAGCAAGGCCGGCCGCCAGCGCGGCGACGATCGCCAACAACGTGAACGGTGTCTTCAGGAACACGCCGGCCAGCGTGAACAGCAGGCTGACCAAGGCCCAGCCGGCCAAATGGTCGGTTTCCGCCAGCCGGTCGCGGCCGCCGGCGGCGGCGCCCAGCGCCGTGAAACCGAGCCACACGACAGCGACGCAGCCGAGCACTTGAATCTGTGCCGGCGATTCCAGGAAATTTCCGAAAAATTGGCCCATGCGGCTCCGCCCGTCCGGTTCGCGCGCACCCTATCGGCTCGCCGCCGGATTGCAATCCTTTAGCGCCATCGGGGCACCCACATCTTTCGTCTTGTCGATGCCCGCGCCCTCCGTTACCAACGAGGCCATGTGTGGGATTTTCGGCTTCATCGCGACTCCGGGCGCCAGGTTGGGCCCGGACCGCATGCGCGCCTACCTGCGCGACCTGTTTGAGCTTTCCGAACCCCGCGGCCAGGAAGCCAGCGGCCTGGCACTGGCCATGCAAGGCGGCATCGACGTGTTCAAACGCGGCCTGGCGCCCCGGCGCATGATGCGGACCCGCGGCTACCAGGAATTCCTGGCCGAAAACCTGGCGAAACTGGACCTCGATGCGAACGGCGTGCTGCAGGCCCCGGTGGCGGCGCTCGGCCATTGCCGTCTGGTCACCAACGGCGCCGAGATCGTCGCCGGCAACAACCATCCGGTGCTGGTGGGGAAAACCGCCGGCATCCACAACGGCATCGTCACCAACGACGCCGCGTTGTGGGCGCAACATCCGGAATTCACCCGCGAGCACGATATCGATTCCGAGGTGCTGTTCCGGCTGCTCGATTTTCACACCGACCAGGGCGGCGACCTCGTCGGCGGCCTGAGACGGCTCTACCGCGAGATCGAGGGCTCCGCCTCCATCGCCTTCTTCCGTAACGACCAGCCGGTGCTGGGGCTGGCCACCAATTTAGGCTCATTGCATCTGGTGGCCCTGCCGGAAGCCAACATGCTGGTGTTCGCCTCCGAGGCCTATTTCCTGGAATGCTTCCTGGCACGCAACAAGCGCCAGCTGGGCGACGCCCGGGCCAGCCGCCAGGTGGCGGCGGGCCGAGGCTGCCTGGTGCCGCTCGACACCGCCGAGCCGGCCTTCTTCGATCTCGACGACGGGCAAGCCCCCGCATCGGTGCCGGAAATCCGTTCCGCCAGCCTAACCGTCAGCGACCATTCCAGCCGCGTCGGCGAAATCCAGCGCTGCACGCGCTGTATCCTGCCGGCCACTTATCCGTTCATCGAGTTCGACGATGAAGGCGTGTGCAACCACTGCCGCGACTACCGGCCCATGCAATTGGCCGGACGCGACGCGCTGGAAGCGCAGTTGGCGGAACACCGCTCGAAGGACGGCTCGCCCGATTGCATCGTCGCCTTTTCGGGCGGGCGCGACAGCTCCTACGGGCTGCACCTGATCAAGACCGAGTTCAAGATGAACCCCATCGCCTATTCCTACGACTGGGGCATGGTGACCGGCATTGCGCGCCGCAACCAGGCACGCATGCTGGGCAAGCTCCGGGTCGAGCACATCCTGCGCGCCGCCGATATTCCGGCCAAGCGCCGCTACATGCGCAAGAACATCCAGGCCTGGTTGAAACGACCGCACCTCGGCATGGTGCCGTTGTTCATGGCCGGCGATAAGTTCTTCTACGACATCGGCCGCGAGCTCAGGCGCGAGTTGAAAATCCCGCTGGTCATCTTCTGCGCCGGCAACGAACTGGAGCGTACCGACTTCAAGGGCGGCTTCGCCGGCGTTCGCGAGAACCAGCACGGCCAGCGCCTGTTCGCTTTCTCCGCCCTCGACAAACTCAAGATCGCCGCCTTCTACGCCGGCCAGTATCTGCTCAACCCCGGCTACATCAACGAATCGCTGATCGATTCCATCAGTTCCTTCCGCTCCTCGTTCCTGGCCAAGGACGATTTCCTCTACCTGTTCCACCACATCCCCTGGGACGAGGACACCATCAACGACACCCTGATCAACCGGTACGGCTGGGAAACGGCACCGCATACCGACAACACATGGCGCATCGGCGACGGCTACACCACCTTCATCAACCACATCTACTACACCATCGCCGGATTCTCGGAGTTCGACACCTACCGTTCGCAGCAGATCCGCAAGGGCCTGATCGGCCGCGCCGACGCGCTCAGGCTGACGGCCAATGACAACGAACCCGACATGCAGGTGCTGACCGAATTCATGCAGCAGGTCGGCCTCAACCTGGAAGAGGTCATGTCGCGCATCGACATGATCCCCAAGCTCTACTGACCATGACCGAAACGGCCGGCCCGCTGGACAGGAAATTCGCCGGCGATACGGCCTGGAACTACGGCGCCTTCGCGCTGATGGCCGGCACCGGGGTGATCCTCAATTTCTTCATCGCCGCGCACTTCGGCACCGCGGCGCTCGGTGTCTTCAACCAGATTTACGCCGTCTATATCGTCAGCGCGCAGTTGGCGGTGTTCGGCATTCACGACTCGGCGCAGAAATACGTCGCCCAGTTCGGCGACGACCCCGCCACCCGCCAAACCGCCGCCCGCGCCGCGAGCCTGGCCGGTGCCGGCATCGGCATCGCCGTGGCGCTGGCGATCGGGCTCTCGGCCGGGCCGATCGGCGAACTGGCCGAAAGTCCGGCGGTTGGCCAGGGCGTGGCGTTGGCGGCGCCGGGGTTGGCGCTGTTCGCGCTCAACAAGGTGTTGATGGGCATCCTCAACGGTGAGCGCCGGATGCGCGCTTTCGCGGTCATGCAGGGCGTGCGTGTTCTCGCCATCCTTGCCTTCGTGCTGTTGACCGCGCGGATGGCCTGGCCGCCGCACCTGTTCGGCGCCGCCTTCACGGTAGCCGAGGCGATCATCGTCGTGCCATTGCTTGTCCTGGTGCGCCCCTGGCGCCGCGACGGCGGGGCCGCAGAAGGGACGAGGGAATGGCTTCGCCGGCATCTGGATTTCGGTGCCAAAGCACTCCCCAACGGTTTCCTGGCGGAAAGTTACATCCGCGTCGATGTGCTGATGCTGGCACTCTTCGTCGACGACGCGGCGGTCGGCGTCTACAGCTTCGCCGCTATGTTCATCGAAGGCCTCTACCAGGTGCCGGTGGTGATCCGCACGGTGGTCAATCCGGTGCTGGTGAAGCTCGTCGGCGGTGGCGACCGGGCGGCACTCGGCCGTTTTGGGCGGCGTATTATGGTGATCAGCCTGGCGGTATTCATCGCCGCCGCCGGTGCCGTGCACCTGGTGTTCCCGCACCTGGCGCCCTATTTCCCGAACGGCCTTGTCGCCGGCGCGGCGCCGGTGCTGGTGACGCTGACGGCGGGCCTCGCGATCTACGCCGCCTTCGTGCCGTTGGACTTCGTTTTGCTGCAGGCGGGCCGGCCCGGCCGCCAAAGCCTGTTGATGGGCCTCAATATCGCCGTCAATGCCGCCCTCAACCTGGCGCTGATCCCAAGGTACGGCATCGAGGGCGCGGCACTGGCCACCGCCGTCTCGTTCGCGCTCTCGGCCCTGACCCTGAACGCCGCCACCTGGATTTGGCTCGGCATGCCGGGCGGCTTGCTGTTCGGCGGGCGCGGGCGTTAGCTAACGGCATGAGCGACTTCATTTATACCCGTGACGGCGACCTCTTCTACCCGACCACCTGGGCCGGCAGCCCTTGGTCGGCCACCAGCCAGCACGGCGGGCCGCCGAATGCGCTGTTCATGCGCGCCGCCGAACAGGCGGCAGCGGACGCCGGCATGCGGGTGGCGCGCCTCACGGTGGACCTTTTGAAGCCGGTGCCGATGCAGCCTCTGCGACTGGCTTGGGCCTACGCCCGCCGCGGCCGGCGCATGGCGATCATCGATGCGACGCTCGAGCGCGCCGACGACGGCTCGAGCGTCGCCGTGGCGCGGGCCGTGGCGCTGAAGGAACACGGCACCCATGAGACCCTGTTTCCGGCCCCCGGTGCGCGCCCTTCCGGCCCCGACGCGCTCGAACGCCACGACCTCGTCTCCCAGGCCAGACGCGAGACCGGCCCGCCCGGTTTCCACCTGGCGGTCGACGTCCGCTACGGCGGCGGCAACGACGACGGCGTGGTTTGGTTCACGACCCCCCTCGACCTCGTGGCCGGCGAGACGATCACGCCGGCGCAATCCTGCGCCACCATCTGCGACCTGACCACGGTCACATCGGGGCGGCTGAAGAGCGCGCCGCCGGGCGTTTGGGACAACACCGGCATGTTCCCGATGCTCAACGTCGACACCACCGTGCACCTGTTCCGCCCGCCCGCCGGCCGCTGGTTCGGATTCGCCGAGAGCTTCATTGCCGATCACCATGGCGTCGGCGTTGCCGAGGTGATGCTGGTGGACGAACGCGGGCCGCTCGGGCGCTCGGTGCAGACCGTGGCATCGAACGCCTGAACGGCCGGTAAAGGGGGCGGAACCGGATCCATGTGGACGGCGATCAAATCCATTTTCTCTTTGTTGCTGAGCTTCGGACTTTTGCTGCTCGGCAACGGCATGACCAACACGCTGCTCGGCATCCGCAGCCGGCTCGAGGGGTTCTCGACGGAAACCACCGGCATCATCATGGCCGGCAACTTCCTGGGATTGCTGATGGGGGCCGTTTTCGCCGTGCGCGTCGTCGCCGCCGTCGGGCACATCCGCGCCTTCGCCGCCTTCGCCTCGATCATGTCGGTGGCCGTGCTGGCACACCTGTTGTTTATCGACCCGGTGGTCTGGTTCGTGCTCCGGTTCGTCGCCGGGTTCTGCATGGCCGGCATGATCATGGTGGTGGAGAGCTGGGTCAACGAACGCGCCACCAATGAAACCCGCGGGCGCATCGTGTCGCTCTACATGTTCACCAACTACCTGGGTGCCGGGCTCGGCCAGTTCATGCTGCTGACCGGCGATCCCGCCACCTTCACGCTGTTCGTCGTCGCCTCCATCGTCTACTCGTTCGCGCTGGTGCCGATCCTGCTGACCCGCGCCAGTGCGCCCAGGCCGTCTTCGCCGCAGCGCGCGCGCATTCGCGAACTGTTCGCCATCTCGCCGGTCGGCGTCGTCGGCACGATATCGGCGGGGCTCACCAATTCGTCGCTCAACGGCATGGGTGCCGTCTTCGCCAAGGAAGCGGGCCTGCCGATCTCGGCCGTTTCCGCCTTCATGGCCGCCGCCATCCTCGGCGGCATGGTGCTGCAGTTTCCGCTGGGCCGGCTCTCCGACCGGTTCGACAGGCGCTCAGTGCTGGTGGTGACGTCGCTGGCGACGGCGGGCGCCGCCTACATGGTGATCTGGGCCACCGGCCATTCGGTGGCGACGATGATCCTGGCGGCCGGGATTTTCGGCGCGCTCTGCTTCACGGTCTATCCGGTCGCCACCTCGCAGGTGAACGACCTGGCCGACCCGGAGCGGCTGGTGCAAGTGGCGGCCGGCCTGTTGATCGCTTACGGTATTGGCGCCAGCCTGGGCCCCATCCTGGCGGCGCAGGCGATGGCGCGCTTCGGGCCGGCGGGAATGTTCTATTTCATCATCGCCATCAACAGCGTGCTTATCGCCTTCACCCTGATCCGCGTCGCCCAGCGCCACCGGGGCAGCAAGGAAAAGGCGCCGTTCATGCCGCTCGGCGGTTTCGGCGTTTCCTCCAAGCAGCTCTATACCGCGGCGCTTTCGAAAACCGAGCGCCATCCGCCGGAAGACATGCAGTAGCACATAGAAGAAGGGCCGCCTCCGGATCCCGGAGACGGCCCTCGAACTTCTGGACTTGGATGGATCGGCTTAGAAGCCCATGCCGCCCATGCCACCCATGCCGCCCATGTCACCGCCGGGCATCGGGTCTTTCTTCTCCGGCAGTTCCGCCACCATGGCTTCGGTGGTGATCAGCAGGCCGGCCACCGAAGCGGCATCCTGCAGCGCCGTGCGCACGACCTTGGCCGGGTCGATGATGCCGGCCTTGATCATGTCGGTGTACTCACCGGTCTGCGCGTTGAAGCCCTGGTTGGCGTCCTTCTGCTCCAGCAGCTTGCCGGCCACGACGGCACCGTCTTCGCCGGCGTTCTCGACGATCTGACGGATCGGGGCCTGCAGGGCGCGACGAACGATGGAGATGCCGACGTTCTGGTCGTTGTTGTCGCCTTCGAGCTTCTTCAGCGCACGCAGGGCGAACAGCAGCGCAGAGCCGCCACCGGCCACGACACCTTCCTCGACCGCGGCGCGGGTGGCGTGCAGCGCGTCGTCGACGCGGTCCTTACGCTCCTTCACCTCGATCTCGGTGGCGCCGCCGACACGGATCACCGCAACGCCGCCGGCCAGCTTGGCCAGGCGTTCCTGCAGCTTCTCACGGTCGTAGTCCGAGGTGGTTTCCTCGATCTGCGCGCGAATCTGGCTGCAACGGCCCTGGATGTCCTTCTTCTTGCCGACACCTTCGATGATGGTGGTCTCTTCCTTGGTGATGTCGACCTTCTTGGCGGTGCCGAGCATGTCGATGGTGACATTCTCGAGCTTGATGCCCAGGTCTTCGGAAATCACCGTGCCGCTGGTCAGGATGGCGATGTCTTCGAGCATCGCCTTGCGGCGGTCACCGAAGCCCGGCGCCTTGACGGCGGCGACCTTCATGCCGCCGCGCAGCTTGTTGACCACCAGGGTGGCCAGCGCCTCGCCTTCGATGTCCTCGGCGATGATCAGCAGCGGCCGGCCGGACTGAACGATGGTTTCCAGCACCGGCAGCAGCGGCTGCAGGCCAGAGAGCTTCTTCTCGTGGATGAGAATGAAGGGGTTCTCCAGCTCACAGGTCATCTTGTCGGCGTTGGTGATGAAGTAGGGCGAAGTGTAGCCGCGGTCGAACTGCATGCCCTCGACGACGTCGAGTTCGGTGTGCAGGCCCTTGGCTTCCTCAACCGTGATCACGCCTTCGTTGCCGACGCGCTCCATGGCCTGGGCGATCATCTGCCCGACTTCGCTGTCGCCGTTGGCGGAGATGGTGCCGACCTGGGCGATCTCGGCCGAGGTGGAAACCTTCTTGGAGGCCTTGAGGATGGCTTCCACGACGGCGCCGACGGCGAGGTCGATGCCGCGCTTCAGGTCCATCGGGTTCATGCCGGCGGCGACGGCCTTGGCGCCTTCGCGCACGATCGATTGGGCCAGGACGGTCGCCGTGGTGGTGCCGTCACCGGCTTCGTCGGCGGTCTTGGAAGCGACTTCCTTGACCATCTGTGCGCCCATGTTCTCGAACTTGTCGGCAAGCTCGATGTCCTTGGCGACGGTGACGCCGTCCTTGGTGATGCGCGGCGCGCCGAAAGCCTTGTCGAGGACCACGTTGCGGCCCTTGGGACCGAGGGTCACCTTCACCGCATCGGCGAGAATGTCGACGCCACGCAGCATGCGCGAGCGGGCATCGGTGGAAAATTTAACGTCTTTAGCAGCCATTGTTGCCTGTCTCCGTTACTCGATGATTCCCAGGATGTCGGACTCTTTCATGATCAGGAGATCGACGCCGTCGACCTTGACCTCGGTGCCCGACCATTTGCCAAACAGGATGCGATCGCCCGCCTTGACGTCCAGCGGCGTGGTCTTGCCATCGTCGCCTTTGGTGCCGGCGCCGACGGCCTTGACGCGGCCTTCCATCGGCTTTTCCTGAGCGGTATCCGGCAGAATGATGCCACCGGCGGTTTTTTCTTCCTGCTCTACACGTTCGACCAGAACGCGGTCATGCAGCGGACGAAATTTCATCGTCTTTCCTCCGTAGGTTTGATTAAAAATCAACAATTTAGATGGGGCTGTTAGCACTCATCCCCAGTGAGTGCCAGGGATTTATGCCGATCCCTCTCGACTGTCAACCCCGCTTGCGGTGATTTTTCGGGAAATTCTCAGCGCCGCTCGCCAAGGCCGGGGTGTGCGCGCATCGCCGCCGCCGGCCAGACCGCGTAGGTATAGCCTCGGAAGGGATAGGTCAACAGGGGGACGGCGACATCGGGCACGTTGCGGTATCGGGCCACCACCAAGCCTTCCGGATGCGCGGAGAGAAAGGCGGCCTCATCGTTTTCTATCAGACCGATTTCCGCGACAGGGTCCTTCATGCGGCCAAGGAAATGGAACTGTCCGTGGTATTTGCCGAAGTAGGCGATCCGCTTGCCGCTTTGCTGAAATGACGCCAGATCGCGCGCCATCGGCGCCAGGTCGTAGCGGCTGGCCAGGATCGGCGCCGCCGCCAGATGCAGCGCCAGCACCGCGAAGGCGGAGATCGACGCCAGACGCGCGGCCTGGGCGCTTGGCCGGGGGTTGCCGTGCAGCAGCGCCAGCGCGCCCGCGGCGAGCACCAACACCCCCCAGGCGGATTGCGCTTCGCCCACCAACTCGCCGGCACTGCCCGAGAGCGGCAGCCAAGGTGCCGCCAGCAGCGCGGCGCCGGCAAAGATCGCGAGCCCGCCCGGCAACCAGGCGTCCCTGGGGCCCATGTCCTCCTCGCCGTCGGCGAGGCCGCGCGCCGCGAGCAAGGCGAGCGCCGGGAACTCCGGCAACAGATAGTGCAGTTGCTTGCCGCTGATCAGGGAGAAAACCACGAAGGCGGTGGCGAACCAAACCAGGCAAATCCGCACACCCGCTTCATCCAGCGCCCAACGCAGGCGCCGGGCCGCGCGCCAGAGCGGCGGCCACACCAGCCACGGCAGCACCAGGCCGGGCAGCACCGCGGCATACCACCAGAACGGCCTGGCATGGGCGAAGGATTGCACCAGCCTGTCGGCCGACTGTCCCCAGAAGATCGCTTCGCGGTAGGCCTCGCCGCCGGCCAGGCCCGCCGGCACCGCCCAGGCGAGGCCGATGGCCGCGGCGAGGACGACGGCCAGGACCGTACCGCCGTACCAGCGCCCGCGCGCGATGCCGGGCGCCCACCAGGGCGCCGCCAACGCCACGGGAAGAATATGCAGCATGATCGCCGGGCCCTTGGCCAGCACGCCGAACCCCATGGCGACGCCGGCGACGGCGAACCCGGACAAGCCATCCCCCCTGGCCGCCCGCACCAGCCCAAGAAGCGCCCAGAGCGCAAAGAACGCCAACAGCATGTCGAACATGGTGAGCGTCGAGAACAGCGTCCAGAACAGCGCCCCGAACAAAAACACCGGTGCCGTTTCCGCCACCCCACGGCCGGGCCAGAGGTCCTCGGCCAGACGCAGCGTCAGCATCAGGCAGCCGAGCCCGAACAGCGGCGCCACCAGCCGCGGCCACCAGTCGTTGACCCCGAACAGGTGCCAGCCCGCCGTCATCAGCCAAAACAGCAGCGGCGGCTTGTGGCTGTAGGCCTCGCCGTTCAGGTAGGGCACCAGGTAATGGCCTTCCAGCCACATGTCCCAGGCCACCGCCAGGTAGCGGGTTTCGTCCACCGGCAGCGGCGGACGCACGGCCAGGGCAACGACCACGACCGCCAGCCAAAGCGAAGCGGTCAGCCAGAGCGCGCGCTGGGCGCCGCCCGGCATGTCAGCCGCCCCCGGCGAGGGCGCCACCGTTCTCGCCGCTCTCTCCGTTCAGGCTCTTGCCGTGCCGGTAGCGGCGATAGAGATGGATGCCGAGGGCGCCCGAGAGCACGAACAGCACGACGCTCGAGCCGATACGCCAGAACGGGTCGACGCCGATGCCGCTGCCGACCAGGGCGAACACCGCCGTCTGCGGAATGTAGCCAATGGCCGAGCCGGCGACGAACGGCAGCCAGCCGACGCGCGAGACCCCGGCGGCGAGGTTGGTCAGCAGGTTGGAACCGGCCGGCAGGAAACGGATCAGCAGCGTCATGGAAAACGGATTGTCGGCAAGAAAATCGTCGATGCGCCGGATTTTTCCGGGAAACTTGCGCGCCACCACTTCGCGGCCCATGAAACGAGCATAGAAAAAGCTGATGACGCAGCCGAGCGTCGTCGCCGCGAGCGCCACCGTCAGGCCGGTCGTGAACCCGAATCCGTAGCCGGCGAGGAAGCTGATCACCTGGCGCGGCAGGCCGACGGCCACGAAAACCCCGCCGATGGCGAACAAAATCAGCTCTCCGGTAAGCCCGCGGCCGCGGATTTCCGTGTCGATCCAGGCCTTGTCGAGGAACGAATCGAGCTGCATGGCCTGAATCAAAAAACCGATCGCCACAAGCGACGCGAGAAACACCAACCCCCGCAGCAGGCCGCGCGCGCTCATTCGCGGCCACTCTCATCGAGGTCGGGGTTGGCGGGCCGGCGAATCAGCCAGATCACCCCGAACAGATCGACGATGCCGACCCAAAGCCGGTTCCAGACGCCGTATTTGGAGACCCCCCGCGTCCGCGGCCGGTGATTGACAGGCACCGAAAGCACCCGGCCGCCGGCGCGGATCATCAGCGCCGGAAGAAAGCGGTGCATGTGATTGAAGGCCGGCATATGCAGAAACGCGGCACGCGAGAAGACCTTGAGCCCGCATCCGGTGTCCGGCGTCCTGTCGCCCAGCAATCCGCCGCGCACGCCGTTGGCGATCTTCGACGACATCCGCCGTACCCAGGTGTCGCGCCGGTTGACCCGGTGCCCGGCGATCATCAAACCGTCGCCGCCACCGTTTTCATTGAAGGCATCGAGGAGCTTGGGCGCATCGGCGGGATCGTTCTGGCCGTCGCCGTCCATGGTGACGATCAGCGCCGCCCGCGCCGCGCGCACGCCGGAGACGATGGCGGTGCTCTGGCCGCAGGCGCGGCGATGGCGCACCACCCGGAGTTCCGGATGATCGGCGGCCGCCGCCGAGAGGGCGTCGGCGGTCGCATCGGTGGAGCCGTCGTCGACGAAAATCATCTCGAAGGCACGCGCCTGGAGCGCCGCTGCGATCTCGTCGGCGAGCGGGCCGACGTTCTCCGCCTCGTTATGGGCGGGAACGACGACGGCGATATCGGGCGTGGTTTCGGCGTTCATGCGGGGATCGGTCGCCAAAATTCTTTAAAGAGTCCTGAAAATGCGTGCCCGCTTTTACACCGCGCCTTCCGGGGCGGCAACGGTCATTCCCGATCCTTCGCCGTCAAACGGTCGAGCCGCAGCCGGTGGCGGCTGTCGGTCAGCCGCCTGGCACCGGCCATCACGGCGGCAAAGACGCCGAGCGCCGTGCCGCCGCCGATCAGGAACATCACCAGCAACTGGTACTTCACCGCCTCCACCGGATCGACGCCGGCCAGGATTTGGCCGGTCATCATGCCGGGCAGCGCCACCAGGCCGGTGGCCGACATGGAATTGATGCTCGGGATCATGCCGGCACGGATCGCGGCGCGCGTCACTTCGTTGAGGGCCTGGCGGGAATCTGCGCCGAGCGCCAGGCGTGCCTCGATGGCGCGCTGGCCGCCATGGGCCTCGGCGGCGAGCCGCTCCAGCGCCAGGCTGACACCGTTCATGGTATTGCCGAGGATCATGCCCAGCAGCGGCAGCGCATAGCGCGCGTCGTACCAGGGCCGGGTTTCGAACTGCGTGGTCAGCGCGAACAGCGTTACCGAAAGCGCCGCCGCGCACATGGCCGATGTGCCGATGCCGTAGGACCAATAGCCGGTGAAGCTCCGCTCCTGGCGGGCCATGGCCTCGCGCCCGGCGAAGGCCACCATGACCAGCGCCGCCAGCACCGTCAGCCAGGGCGACGAGGCATGAAACAGCGCCTTCAACACCAGCCCCACCAGGGACAGTTGCACCGTCATGCGCGCCGCCGCGATCACCAGCCGCTTCGCCAGACCCAGCCGGAAGACGATGGAGAGACCGGCATTGACGATCAGCAACGCCGCGGCAAGGGCGACATCCAGGTAGCCGAGAGAGATGAAGTTCATGCCTTGTCTTCCCGGTGCAGGCGGCCGGCGGCCATTTGGTAGCGCGGCCCCGCCATGCGCGCCGCCTGCTCGTCGTCGTGACTGACCAGAAGGATGGCAACGCCGCTCGCCATCTTCTCGTGCAAGATCGCCTCCACATGGATGGTCGTCGTCGCATCGAGGCCGGAGGTGGGTTCATCCAGCAACAACACCCTCGGCGACAGCACCAGCGAGCGGGCCAACGCCAGGCGCTGGCGTTCGCCGGTGGAAAGCCGCGCCACCGGCCAGTCCATGCATTCGGGCGGCATGTCGAGTTGATGCAGCAGGCCGACGGCGGCATCCGGCTCGGCGAAGTGCGCGCCGACCCGGTCGCGCCACCAGCCCGATTCCGCCGGCACGTAGCTCACCTGCTGGCGCCAGCGCGGCGCCGGCATGGCGGACCGCGCCATGCCGTCGAGCCAGACCTCGCCCCGGTTTTCGTCGAGATCCGCGATCGCGCGGAGCAGCAGGGACTTGCCGCTGCCCGAAGCCCCCGTGACCGCCGCGCAGACACCGGCCGGGACGCCGAAGCTCGTGGCTTCCAGCCCGGGGCGGCTCAGGTTTTCGACGTTCAGCAATTCGGCCATCGACGAGCGGACCTTTCGAACCCATCATGTTGCCGGGACGGCCTGTGATCAAGGGCACATGCACTTTCGCGCACCCATGCTAGGATGGAGTTCGGTTTTGACGAGGTTGAGAGAACCGCCGCGCCATGGATGCCCCGCCCGCGCCACTGACCCTGCACCGCGAGACGGTGAAACCCGAATGGGTCGACTACAACGGCCACATGAACGTCGCCTATTACGTGCTCATTTTCGACCACGCCACCGACGACCTGCTCGACCATATCGGCCTCGATGCCGCCTACCGCGACGCCCACGGCGGATCTGTATTCGTGGTCGAGGCCCATGTCACCTATGAAAACGAGGTCATGGAAGGCGACGAGGTCGCGGTCAGCACCCAGATTCTCGATGCCGACGCGAAGCGCATGCACGTCTTTCACCGCATGCACAAACCGGGCGAGCCCGACGGCGCCACCATTGCCACCAATGAACTGATGATCCTGCACATGGACATGGCCGAGCGCCGCTCGGCGGCCATGCCGGATGCGATTCAGCGGCGGTTGACGGACCTGCACGCACGCCACGCGGCGCTGCCCCATCCACCCCAGGCCGGCCGCACCATCGGCATCCGGCGCAAGCCGGCGCCCTGAGCGCGGGCAATCGGAAGCCGGAGGATAAAGGCGTGGATTACCGGGAAAATCATCTGCAGGCGACGGAAACCGCCGAACGGGCACTGGCCCTGATGGTCCGGCACGGCATCGCGCCGCACCCGCTGAATTTCGAGATCTGGTTCAACTACGCCGCCGGCCACAACCCCGATCTTTGCCGCAGCGTCGATGCCCTGCTGGCCGGCGACGAAGGTTTCGGCAGCGAACACGCCGAGGAACTGCACACCCGGTTCTTTTCGGACAAAACCGAAGCGGCGCACCTGGGCGAGACGGCGGGCCTGCTCGACAGCCAGTTGCGGCAACTGATGACGGTGCTCGGCGAAGCCGGCGGCAACACCACGGCCTTCGGCTCGGCGCTGCGGGACTTCACCGGCGCTCTGCAGTCGGGCGATGAGAGGGAACTGCGCGCGGCCCTGTCGCAGGTCGTCGGCGCCACCGCCGAGATGAGCGAGCGCAACAGCGCGCTGGAACGTCAACTGGCGGATTCGTCGGGTGAAGTCCGCCAGTTGCGCGACGACCTCGACAGCATGCGCCGCCAGGCCTTGACCGACGGGCTGACCGGCATCGCCAACCGCAAGATGTTCGACCAGGAACTGGAGCGGCTCACCGCCGCCAGCCGGGCGGAAGGGACGGCGCTCAGCCTGTTGATGCTCGACATCGACCATTTCAAGCGTTTCAACGACACCTTCGGCCACCAGGTCGGCGACCAGGTACTGAAACTGCTGGCGGCGACGGTCAAGGAATGCGTCAAGGGACGCGACATCCCGGCCCGCTATGGCGGCGAGGAATTCTCGGTGCTCCTGCCCGACACCGACTTGCGCGAGGCGATGATCCTGGCCGAGCAAATCCGCGCCGCCATCGGCGGCAAGAAGGTGATCAACAAGCAGACACACCAGGACCTGGGCAAGATCACGGTCTCCATCGGCGCCGGCCAATACGCTTCCGGCGAGGACCCCGAAGCGCTGATCCAGCGCGCCGACGAGGCGCTTTATTTCGCCAAGGAGTGCGGCCGAAACCGGGTCGCGTCCGAGGCCGACCTGCTGCAAAGAGGCCTTTCCGCCAGCGCCGAAACAGGATAAAGCAGGCCCGATCGCGGCTATTCTCCCGGTGCATCATGCCCGTCGATAACAAGATCTACGACAGTCTTCCCGATCCGGTCATCCTACTGGACGACGAACGCAACGTGGTCTACGCCAACCGCGCCGCCCGTGAACTGCTCGATTGCGGCGCCCATGGCGGCGACTTGGCGATCTCGGTTCGCCATCCGGCGGTGCTCGACGCCATCGACCGGCTGCGCGAAGGCGCCGGCGAGTTCATCGCCGAAATTTCCTTTCCGGTCCCGGTGGAGCGGACCTTCGAACTCAACGCCATGCGCCTCGCCGATGAAGGCCTGGTGGCGCTTTCCAACAAACCGGATTTGCAGGCCGTGCGCGACGTGTTGTTTTTTCGCGACGTCACCCAGGCGGTGCGCGCCGACCAGATGCGCGTCGATTTCGTCGCCAACGCCTCGCACGAACTGCGTTCGCCGTTGGCGGCGCTGCTGGGTTTCATCGAAACGCTGAAGGGGCCCGCCATCGACGACGAGGACGCGCGCGAACGGTTCCTCGACATCATGGAGCGTGAGGCGCATCGCATGCGCCGGCTGATCGACGACCTGCTGTCGCTTTCCCGGGTGGAGGCCAACGAGCACGTCCGCCCGCGCGGCCAGATCCAGATCGCATCCTGCGTGAGGGCGGCTCTCGATGTCCTCAAGCCGCGCGCGGCACGCGAAGGGATGAACGTCGTCACCGACGTTCCCACAACCCTGCCGCCGGTGATCGGCGACAACGACCAGTTGACCCAGGTCCTGCACAACCTGGTGGAAAACGCCATTATCCATGGCCGCGCCGGTACCGACATCACCGTTACCGCCGAAGCTATCGAACGCATTCCGGATAGCGGCCGGGCCGGCGTTGCCGTTCACATCAGGGACCGAGGCCAGGGCATCGCCAAGGACATGATTCCGCGGCTGACGGAACGATTTTTCCGCGTCGATCCGGCGCGATCGCGCTCGGTGCCGACATCATCCACGGGGCTCGGCCTCGCAATTGTGAAACATATCATCGCGCGCCACCGCGGAAGGCTGACCATCGACAGCAATTTGGGTGAAGGCAGCACGTTCAGCATCTACATTCCAAGCGAATAAGGTGCTGATATTAAATAACCTTTTCTCGGCTGTGGAAAACCGCGGCGGATGTCACAAAAGGTTCACACAACTGAAACAAAATAGAATCCGCTGGTTCATAGGTTGGCGACGCTTGGGGCATGGGCCTCAACAACGGACAAACTTATCTATCTTAGGAGATCTCCATGAAGTCCATTTCCATGGCATTGGTCGCGGCCCTCGCCGTGTCGGCGTTTGCCGCCACCGACGCCTCGGCCCGCGACCAGATTCGCATCGTCGGCTCCTCAACCGTCTATCCTTTCGCCACCGTCGTTGCCGAGCGCTTCGGCAAGAGCACCAGCTTTAAGACGCCGGTGATCGAGAGCACCGGTTCCGGCGGCGGCCTGAAGCTGTTTTGCGCCGGTGTCGGCGACCAGCACCCGGACATCACCAACGCTTCGCGCGCCATCAAGTCCTCGGAAGTCGAGAAGTGCAAGAAGAACGGCGTCACCTCGGTGACCGAAGTGAAGATCGGCTATGACGGCATCGTGCTCGCCAACTCCAAGGCCGCGCCGCAGATGACGATCAACCGCAAGCAACTGTTCCTGGCCCTCGCCAAGGACGTGCCGACCGCCGACGGCAAACTCCAGGCCAACCCCTACAAGATGTGGAGCGACGTCGACGCCAGCCTGCCGAAGGTGAAGATTGAAGTCCTCGGCCCGCCGCCGACGTCCGGCACCCGTGACGCCTTCGTCGAGTTGGCCATGGAAGGCGGCTGCAAGAAGTTCGATTTCATCAAAGCGATGAAGAAAACCGACAAGAAGAAGTATAAGGCCGTTTGCCACGGCATTCGTGAAGACGGCGCCTTCATCGAAGCCGGCGAGAACGACGTGCTGATCGTCAAGAAGCTGGAAGCCAACGCGGACGCCTTCGGCATCTTCGGCTTCTCCTTCCTCGACCAGAACGCCGACAAGGTTCAGGGCAGCAAGATCGAAGGCGTGACCCCGACCTTCGAAGCCATCGCCGACAACAGCTACCCGGTTTCGCGGCCGCTGTTCTTCTACGTGAAGAACGCGCATGTCGGCAAAACCCCCGGCATCAAGGAATACCTGGCCGAGTTCACCAGCGAAAAAGCCTGGGGCACGGACGGCTATCTCTCGGACAAGGGCTTGATCCCCATGCCCGATGCGGAACGCAAGAAATACCGCATGGAAGCCGAAAGCCTTAAGGTCAACATCAAAGGCATGTAAGGCATCTGGTTCTTCCCCGGGGGTCCTCCCCCGGGGAAATTCCATTCTCAAGACCCGATATTTTTCCCGCTTGGTTTTTCCCTTTCTCATTCAAAAGTTTTTCCGTCCATGACCTCCTCCGTCCTCCTCATCGTACTCGCCGGCCTGACGGTCGCCGGGTTTTATCTTGGCCGCTCGCGCGCACTCGCCTCCGTCGGAGGCAAGATCCGCGACCTCCATTCGCTCCCCGGGTATTACGGTTACGCGGTAGCGCTCTGGTGCGGCTTGCCGTCGTTTATCGTCTACGTGTTGTGGTCGATCATCGGCGCGAAGACGGGGCATGGCACACCCGGCTATCTCGGCTTTGCGGTGATCCTTGCGGTGGCCGTCGCCGGCCTGGCCTACTCGCACCGGCAGATTCGCCCCGACATGAAGGCGCGCGACAACGTCGAACGCGTGGTCCGGATCTTTCTCATCATCTGCTCGGCGATCGCCATCTTGACGACCATCGGCATCATTCTGTCGCTGATCTTCGAATCCATTCGCTTCTTCGAAAAGGTTTCGCCGATCGAGTTCCTGTTTGGCCTGGAGTGGAGCCCGCAGACGGCATTGCGCGCCGACCAGGTGGGCGCGACTGGCCGGTTCGGCGCCGTGCCGCTCTTCGCCGGCACCTTGATGATCTCCCTGATCGCCATGCTGGTCGCCGGCCCGGTGGGCCTTTTGAGCGCTATCTACATGTCCGAATACGCCGGGCCGAAACTGCGCGCCACGGCCAAGCCGATCCTGGAGGTTCTGGCCGGCATCCCGACCGTGGTCTACGGCTTCTTCGCCGCTCTCACCATGGCACCGCTGTTTCGCGGCTGGGGCGACCAGGTGGGTTTCGAGATTTCATCGGAATCGGCCATCGCCGCCGGCTTGGTCATGGGCATCATGATCATCCCGTTCGTCTCGTCGCTTTCCGACGACGTGATCAGCGCGGTACCGCAGTCGTTGCGCGAAGGCTCGTTCGGCCTCGGCGCCACCCAGTCGGAGACCATCCGCCGGGTGATCCTTCCCGCCGCGCTGCCCGGCATCGTCGGCAGCCTACTGCTCGCCACCTCACGGGCCATCGGCGAGACCATGATCGTGGTCATGGCCGCCGGCCTAGCCGCCAACATGACCGCCAACCCGTTCGAGGCGGTCACCACGGTGACCGTGCAGATCGTCACCCTGTTGGTCGGCGACCAGGAGTTCGACAGCTCCAAGACCCTGGCGGCCTTCGCGCTCGGCCTGGTGCTGTTCTGCGTTACCCTTTGCCTCAACATCATCGCCTTGAGCGTTGTGAATAAGTATCGGGAACAATATGAGTGAGACCCTAGCCTCGACCTCGGACACAACCGTGCTGAACGGGACATCAGGCATGCATACCAGAACCGAAAAAATCGCCGCCGGGCTGAAACGCCGCCACGCCGTGGAAAAGCGCTTTCGCGCCTACGGCCTGATGGGGATCGGCTTTGCCGTGGCCTGCGTGGTGCTGCTGTTTTCGACCATCATCGGCAACGCGCTGCCAGGCTTTCAGGAAACCCGCGTGACCTTCGAGATCGAGTTCTCCAAGGAGCTCATCGATCCCGAAGGATCGAACGATCCGAAGGTCATCGGCGACGCCAATTTCCGCAAGATCGTCCGCGATAGCTTCTACGCCCTGTTTCCCAACGTCTCGGGCCGCCGCGACAAGCGCGAACTGGCGAAGGTCATTTCGTCGGGCTCGAGCTTCATCGTCCGCGACATGGTGCTCGCCGATCCGTCGCTGATCGGCACCACCCAGTCCATCTCGCTGCCGCTCTCGGCCGATCTGGACCAGTTCTTCAAGGGCGGCATCAGCGCCGAGGTGGCGGAAAGCGAACGCCGGGTCAGCGACAAGCAGATCGGCTGGCTCCGGCATCTGATCGCCGACAACCGGGTGGAATCGGTGTTCAACACGACGCTGTTTACCGCCGGCGATTCGCGCGAACCCGAACTGGCGGGCATCGCCGGCGCCATCATGGGATCGTTCTACACCATGATCGTGACGTTGGCGCTGTCGTTCCCCATCGGTGTCGCCAGTGCCGTCTATCTCGAGGAATTCGCGCCGAAGAACCGTTGGACCCAGTTGATCGAGGTCAACATCAACAACCTGGCCGCGGTGCCTTCCATCGTGTTCGGCCTCTTGGGCCTGGCGGTGTTCCTCAACTTCTTCGAACTGCCGCGCTCGGCGCCGCTGGTCGGCGGCATGGTGCTGGCGTTGATGACACTGCCCACCGTGATCATCGCCGGCCGCGCCGCGCTGAAGGCGGTGCCGCCGTCGATCCGCGAGGCGGCCTTCGGCATGGGCGCATCGCGCTGGCAGACCATCGTCCATCACGTGCTGCCGCTGGCCATGCCCGGCATCCTGACCGGCACCATCATCGGCATGGCGCAGGCGCTCGGCGAAACGGCGCCGCTGCTGATGATCGGCATGGTCGCCTTCGTCGTCGATATCCCGGGCGGATTCACCGAATCGGCCACCGTCATGCCGGTGCAGATCTTCCTCTGGTCGGACGCGCCGGAACGCGCCTTTGTCGAACGCACGGCGGCGGCCACCTTGGTCTTGCTCGGCTTTCTCGTGACGATGAACGCGCTCGCGGTCGTGCTGCGCAAAAAATTCGAAAGGAAATGGTAAACATGGAAATCCAGGAAACCACGGCGTCGGGGGTCACCGCGCCGGCCGCCGTCATTGCCGGCGCCGCCGAAGAGCCGAAAATCCGCACCCGCGGGTGCAACGTTTTCTACGGCGACAAGCAGGCGCTGTTCGATGTCGACCTGGACATCCAGGAAAACGAGGTGACGGCCCTGATCGGTCCGTCCGGTTGCGGCAAATCGACTTATCTGCGCTGCATCAACCGCATGAACGACACCATCGACGGCTGCTCCGTCACCGGCTCGATCCGGCTCGACGGCGACGAAATCATCGACAAGGGCATCGACGTGGTGCTGCTTCGTGCCCGCGTCGGCATGGTGTTCCAGAAACCCAACCCGTTTCCGAAATCGATTTTCGAGAACGTCGCCTACGGTCCGCGCATTCACGGCCTGGTATCCTCCAAATCGGAATTGGACGAGGTCGTCGAAGCCTCCCTGCGGCGCGCCGGCCTGTGGGAAGAGGTCAAGGACCGGCTGCTCCAGCCGGGCACCGGCCTTTCCGGCGGCCAGCAACAGCGCCTGTGCATCGCGCGTGCCATCGCGGTGGAGCCCGAGGTGATCCTCATGGACGAACCCTGTTCGGCCCTGGACCCGATCGCCACAGCCAAGATCGAGGAACTGATCGATGAGCTGCGGCAGAACTTCACCATCGTGATCGTTACCCACTCGATGCAGCAGGCGGCGCGCGTTTCCCAGAAGACCGCCTTTTTCCACCTTGGCAACCTGATCGAGCACGGCGATACCAACAAGGTCTTCACCAATCCCGACAACGAGAAGACCCAGGATTACATCACCGGCCGTTTCGGTTGATTCATTACGAAAGAACCCACCCATGAGCACCGACCATATCGTCAAATCGTTCGACGAAGACCTGCGAAAGCTCGACAACATCATCGCCGAGATGGGGGGCCTGGCTGAAATCCAGCTCGCTGACGCCATCGACGCCATGCTGAAGCGAGACGCGGAAAAGGCCGAGCGCGTCATCGAACACGACAACCGCCTGGACGAGCTGGAAACGCAGTTGAACGAACGGGCGACCGAACTGTTGGCACTGCGCCAGCCCATGGCCGAGGACCTGCGCGCCGTCATTTGCGCGCTCAAGACCAGCGCCGTGCTGGAGCGCATCGGCGACTATGCCAAGAACATCGCCAAGCGCACCATCGCGCTTTCCCAGACGGCGCCCATCGGCCCGGCGCGCACCGTGGCGCGCATGGGCCAGTTGGTGCAGGGCATGATCAAGAACGTGCTCGACGCCTACGTCAGCCGGGACGCCGAAAAGGCCGAGGATGTGCGCCACCGCGACGAAGAGGTCGACGCCCTGCACACCAGCCTGTTCCGCGAGGTGCTGACCTATATGATGGAAGACCCGCGCTTCATCACGTCGGGCACGCATCTGCTGTTCGTGGCCAAGAACATCGAACGTATCGGCGACCACACCACCTCGATCGCGCGCAACGTCTACGTCCTGGTCAATGGCGTGGCGCCGGAAGAACAACGCACCAAGAGCGATGCGTCGAGCTACACAGTGGTCGAGTCGCCCACCAAGGAAGGAACCGCCGGATGAACGCGGAATCGCGTCAGCGCGTTCTGATCGTCGAAGACGATCCCGCGCTTGTCGAACTGCTGAAGTACAACCTCGAGACCGAAGGTTTCGAGACCTCCATCGTCGAAGACGGCGACGAAGCCATGGCGGCGATGGAAGACGAACAGCCGAACCTGGTCATCCTCGACTGGATGCTCCCCAACACCTCGGGCATCGAGATTTGCCGCCAGATTCGCCAGAACCCCGTTTCCAAGGACATCCCGGTGATCATGCTGACCGCACGCACCGAGGAAGCCGACCGCGTGCGCGGCCTCAAGACCGGAGCCGACGACTACGTGGTGAAACCGTTTTCGCCGAAGGAACTGCTGGCCCGCATCGACGCCATCATGCGCCGCGCCTATCCGGAAAAGCAGGCGCCCACGCTCGATTACGCCGACATCGTGCTCAACCTGGAAGAACACCGCGTCACCCGGAGCGGCGACAACATTCACCTGGGCCCGACCGAGTTCCGGCTGCTGCAGACCTTGATGGAGAAACCGGGCCGCGTGTTCTCGCGCGAACAGTTGCTCGACCGGGTGTGGGGCCGCGACGTCTATGTCGAGACCCGCACCGTCGACGTGCACATCCGCCGGCTACGCAAGGCGCTGAACGCCAGCGACCGCGACGACCTGATCCGCACCGTGCGCGCCGCCGGGTACAGCCTGGATACCGCCAAGAGCTGAGCTAATTCATGAACGGCGCGGCACCGTTGCCGAACGACCAGTTTTCCGGCTTGGTTTCGACCAGATTGACGATAACGTCCTCGGCACGAACCGCGGACTCGCCCGACAAGGTCGCGGCGATCTCTTCATAAAGCGATCGCTTCTGTTCCGAACTCCGTCCTTCGGCGCAAGTGATCTGCACGAACACCATGTCGGCCGTGTGCTCGATACCCAAAAACGACGCCGGTGCGACAAGCTCCGTACCGGCCGCATGCTCCGTGACAATCTGAAAGCGGTCGTCCTCGGGCACGTTGAATGTGTTCACCAAGGCCCGGTGCACACCGTTCGAAATGGCATTCACGGTATCCTGGGACTTGCCCGACGCGTGGGAAATTCTGACCAATGGCATGTGTTGTCTCCTATTCCGGTCGCGCGACCGGTGGGTTGGTTGAATTACTTGCTTTTAACAAGTTAATGGATGATAGCTATTTACTTGCCAAAAGCAAGTTGTTTTTCTAGAATGTCGCCATGTCCCGCCCTGCCGCCGCCAAGGTCCACGACAGCCATTGCCCCATCGCCTTCGCCCTCGATGTTTTCGGCGATCGGTGGTCCCTGTTGATCGTCCGCGACCTGATGCTCCGTGGCGAAGCGACCTACGGTGCCTTCCTCGGCGCCGGTGAGGGGATCGCGACCAATGTCCTGGCGGATCGCTTGCGTGCACTCGAATCGGCGGGAATCATCACCGCCGCCCCGGACCCCGAAAACCGGCGCCGCAAGCTTTACAGCCTGACGGCAAAAGGCCTCGACCTGGCGCCGGTGGTGGTCGAAATCATCCGATGGAGCGCCGTCCACGACCATCGTGCCGATACGCCCAAGGACCTCGCGCATCGCATCGAGGCGGACCGGGAGGGCGTTCTGGCGGACATCCGTGCCGGCCGCCCCGTAAGCCGGCCCAGGGGCCGCTGACACGAAACGGAGACCATGGGTCTGCGGGCGCCGTCGTGCCCGGAGTCGATGCAAATCGGGTAAAGACAAGGTTCACGTTTTTCCTTTATGATCCGTGACTTAAGAAAACATGCCCGAGTCACGGATCACCTACGCCCGCCTTTCGACGCGCCTTCGTCAGTTGCTTCGCAACGACCATATGGTGCTGTCGGTGCTTGCGTTGCTTGTCGGCGTGATCGTCGGCATGGCGGTGGTCGGGTTCCGCGAAGCCATCGACCTGTTCCAGGGCCTGTTCTACGGCACCGACAATCCCTACGGCGCCGATTCCGAACACCTGGCGCCGATCGCCGCCGGCCTGCCCGGGTGGCGGGTGGTGCTGGCGACAACCCTGGGCGGGCTGGCCGCCGGCATCCTGATCTACCGCCTGATGCCCGAGCGCCGGCCGCAGGGCGTCGCCGACGTGATCGAGGCCAACGCGCTTTTGGGCGGGCGCATGTCGTCGCGCATCGGCGTCTCCACCGCTCTGGTCAACGCGCTTTCCATCGGCGCCGGCGCGTCGGTCGGCCGCGAAGGCCCGGCGGTGCACCTGGGCGCCAGCCTGAGCGGCTGGATCGGCCGCCGCCTGCATCTGTCGCGTTCGCTGACCCGCACCCTGCTCGGCTGCGGCGTCGCCGCCGCGGTGGCCGGGTCCTTCAATGCGCCCATCGCCGGGGCGCTGTTCGCCAACGAGGTGGTCATCGGCCACTACGCCCTCAAGGCGTTCGCGCCGATCGTTATCGCCAGCGTCGCCGGCACCGCCGTTTCGCGCGCCTGGTTCGGCAACTTTCCGGCCTTCTCCATCGATATCGGCATCGTCGCCTCGCTGTGGGAAATGCCGGCCTTCGCGCTGTTGGGCATCGTCAGCGGCGTCGCCGCCATCGTGTTCATGAAATCCGTCGGTCTCTTCACCAAGATCGCCGCGAGCATCCCGGTGCCGTCATGGCTCAAGCCGGCCATCGCCGGCCTGATTCTCGGCTGTACCGCCATTTATCTCCCGGATATCCTGGGCGTCGGTTATGCGGCCACCGAATCGGCCATGCTGGTGAAGTTCAGCCTGTGGATGCTGATTATCATCGGCGTTGCCAAGATTCTGGCGACGGCGCTCTGCCTGGGATTCGGCTTCGGCGGCGGCGTGTTTTCGCCGTCACTGGTGATCGGTGCCATGGTCGGCTGCGCCTTCGGTGTCGTCGCCACCGGCGCCTTTCCCGACCTGGCGTCGCAGGTCAGCGTCTATACGGTAATCGGCATGGGCGCGGTGGCCGCCGCCGTGCTCGGCGCGCCGATCTCCACCACCCTGATCATCTTCGAGATGACCAGCAACTACGCACTGACGCTGGGCGTGATGATCGCCGTGGTCATCGCTTCCGAGATCACCCACCATTTTCACGGACGCTCGTTCTTTTCGGTGCAATTGCTGGAGCGCGGCATCGACGTGAAGGGCGGTTTCGAGGCCGAGGTGATGCGCTCGATCCCGCTCGACAAGGTGTTGAAGGACGACGGTCTGACCGTGACCCCAGCCACCGGCCTGCGCGAATTGCGCGACCGGCTGCAACAGACACCCTACGGCGAGTTGTTCGTGGTCGGTGAAAGCGGGCGGCTGATCGGCACCATTACCCTCGCGGACCTGAGCGAGGTCGCCTTCGATCCGGCCATGGACGACCTGATCAACGCCGGCGACGTGGCGCGCCTGCATCCGCCGTTCCTGACCCGCGCCGACAATCTGGACGCGGCGCTCAACCTGATGGCGGAAACCGGCGAGGAACACATCGCGGTCGTCGACACCGGCGTCATGCAGATTTACCAGGGCTGTATCCACCAGCGCGACGTGATGACCGCCTACAGCCGCGCCCTGGTCCTGGCCCGTCACGAGGAACGCGGCGAGACCCCCTGAGGCCCGGCCGGTTAGTTTCCCATCCGCAGCCAGCCATGGCGGTCACGCGAGGTGACCGCCAGCTTGCGCACCGACATGTCGGAATCCTTGTACGTCAGCACGTCGAGCGGCACATCGGTCCCGGCACCGCCACGGGCGCGCACCCGGCGGAAGAAATCCTCGAGCGTCGATACCCGGTGGCCGTCGACGCCGAGAATAACCTCGCCGGGCGAAAGACCGGCGGTCGCCGCCGGGCCGCCGTCGGCCACCCGCAGCACCAGCAACTGTCCCTGCACCTCGCGCAGGTAGACACCGAGCCACGGTCCCGCCGGCGCGTTGCTGCGCCCGGTGGCGACCAACGACGACAGCACCGGCTTCAGGATTTCGACCGGCACGAACATATTGCCGTAGCCTTCGGTCTCCGGCCCCGGCGCGTCGTTGATGATCAGCGACCCGACCCCCACCAGCTTGCCCGACTGGTCGATCAGTGCGGCACCGCCGAATTCCCGGTGCGCCGGCATGGTGTAGATAGCGTTCTCCAGGAGGTACTCCCAACTGCCGGCGAAGGACCGGCGCGAGACCACCTGCACGGGCGACACCGGCATCTGCTCGCCCACCGAAACGACCAGCAGCCGGTCCCCTTCCTCGAGCGCATCGGAATTGCCCAGCTCCAGCGGCTTGGCGGAAATCGTGCCGCGCGCCCGGAGCAGGCCGAACCCGGTATCGTGATCGTAGGCCACCAGGTCCGCGTCCAGGGTCGGTCCACCGCGCGGGCGCACCCGGATGCGCTTGGCCTCCATGACGATGTAACCGATGGTCAGGATCAGCCCCTGATCGCCGATCAGCACGCCGCTGCCGCCCCGGCTTTCGCCGAGCGACGCGACGGAGCGGGCATCGGGCCGGATTTCCGCGTGGATCTCGACCACCGCGTTCATGATCTCGCCCATGGTCGGCTCGGCACCGCGGGCGCGGCTGTCGGACCCGATCAGAATCAGGGTAACGGCAAGGGAGCCGAGCGCGAACCGTGCGGCGTTTCTGAAGACGTGCAAAAACAAGCCCTGCATCGACCTATCTCCCACTCTCTCGGCCACTATACCACTTGGGTGTTTGCGGCACCGAAAAAATGCCCCCGGTCACGACCATGTGACGGCGCGGCGACGCGGCCGGTCGCCCAGGCAGGGCGTGCCAACCGCCCGGAACGTGCTATATATGACCCCATGCAAGACCCTTTCGACCTGATGGATCCGGGCGCGGATCTGCCCGCGGCCCCGGCCCGTTCCACCGGTTACATGGACGGCCTGAACGAGACCCAGCGCGAAGCCGTCGAGGCCATCGACGGCCCGGTCCTGGTATTGGCGGGCGCCGGCACCGGCAAGACGCGGGTGCTGACCACGCGTCTCGCCCATATCCTCATGCAGGGCCGCGCCCAGCCGTGGCAGCTTTTGGCCGTGACCTTCACCAACAAGGCGGCGCGAGAAATGAAGGAGCGCGTCGGCGCCCTGGTCGGCGCCCCGGTGGAGGGCTGGTGGGTCGGCACTTTCCACGCCATCGGCGCGCGCATCCTGCGCTACCACGCCGAAGCCGTCGGCCTGACGCCGAACTTCACTATTTTGGATGCCGACGACCAGGTGCGGCTGGTGAAGCAGTACATCGACGTCCACCAGATCGACGACAAACGTTTTCCCGCTCGTACCATCGTCGGCACCATCCAGCGCTGGAAGGACCGCGGGCTGATGCCCGAAAAGGTCTCCCTGAACGAGGGCGCCGACATGGCGGAGGGCCGCATCCTCAACCTTTACCGCGACTACCAGGCGCGGCTGCAGCAGGTCAACGCCGCCGATTTCGGCGATCTGCTCTTGCTCTGCCTGGAGTTGTTTCAGAAGCAACCCGACGTGCTGGAAAAATATCAGCGCCAGTTCCGCTTCGTCATGGTCGACGAATACCAAGACACCAACGTCGCCCAATACCTGTGGCTGCGCATGCTGGCGCAAGGGCACAAGAACATCTGCTGCGTCGGCGACGACGACCAGTCGATCTATTCCTGGCGCGGCGCCGAGGTCGGCAACATCCTGCGCTTCGAGGAGGACTTTCCCGGCGCCAAGGTGGTGCGCCTCGAACGCAACTATCGCTCGACCCCGCACATCCTGGCCGCCGCATCGGGGCTGATCGCCTACAACGAGGGGCGGCTCGGCAAGACACTGTGGACCGACATGAACGACGGCGAGCGGGTCCGGGTGCGCGGCGTCTGGGACGGCGAGGAGGAAGCCCGCATCGTCGGCGAGGAGATCGAGACGCTGCACGGCAAGGGCCACAAGCTCAACGAGATGGCGGTCCTGGTGCGCGCCGGCTTCCAGACGCGCGAGTTCGAGGAACGCCTGATCACGCTGGGCATCCCCTATCGCGTCATCGGCGGCCCGCGATTCTATGAGCGCCAGGAAATCCGCGACGCCATCGCCTACCTGCGTGTCGTCGCCCAACCCGATGACGACCTCGCCTTCGAACGCATCGTCAACCTGCCGAAACGCGGCATCGGCGACGCCACGTTGCAGGTGGTGCACGGCCTGGCCCGCGCCGAGCGCATCTCGCTCACCCGCGCGGTGGCGAAGTTGCTGGATACCGACGAGATTCGCCCCGCCGCGCGCAAGACCCTGGCCGACCTCTTGGAGGACTTCAACCGCTGGCGCGGCCTGATGGCCATGGTGCCGCATCCGGAGTTGGCGGAAACGGTGCTGGACGAGTCGGGCTACATGCTGATGTGGAAGACGTCGAAAGCACCGGAAGCGCCCGGACGCATCGACAACCTGAAGGAACTGGTGGTGGCGATGGAGGACTTCGACACCCTCGCCGCCTTCCTGGAACACGTGTCGCTGGTGATGGAGAACGAGGACTCGCTGATCGAGGACAAGGTCAACCTGATGACCCTGCACGGCGCCAAGGGGCTCGAGTTCGAAACCGTGTTCCTGCCCGGCTGGGAAGAGGGGCTGTTTCCGCACCAGCGCGCACTCGACGACGGCGGCAACGGCGGCCTGGAAGAAGAGCGCCGCCTCGCCTACGTCGGCATTACCCGTGCCCGCCATCGCGCCCAGGTTTCCTTCGCCGCCAACCGCCGCGTCTACGGCAACTGGCAGAGCGCCACGCCATCGCGCTTCGTCGACGAACTGCCCGCCGACAACATCGAGATGGAATCGGCGCAAGGCATTTACGACCGCGGTTTCGGCGGCCTCCGTGATAATGGCCATGGCGCGGCCCGTTGGCAGCCGCGCCGGCGCGGCACGCGCGCCATCACCCTGGAGGACACCGACTGGCGCACGGAGGTCCGCGAGGCCAAGGCGGATTTCAGCCAAGGCGAACGTGTCTTCCACCAGAAATTCGGTTACGGCCGCATCGTCGCCATCGAGGGCGAGAAACTGGAAATCGACTTCGAAAAAGCCGGCACCAAGAAAGTCATGAGCAGCTTCGTCGAGCCCACATGAGCGAGCCCACGTTCCTTTGGCGGCTGGAAATCGTCGTGCCGGGCGCGGCGTCCGACGCGGTCTCGGCGCTGTTCGCCGAGCAATGCGTGGCGGTGACCGAGTTTGAGACGGCCGAAGATTCCGGCGATTGGCGGATCGAGGGTTTTTGCGCCACGGAACCGGACCGCATCGCGCTGGAACGCGACGCGATCAACGCATGCGGCGGCGCCGGAACGGCGCCACGGAGCGCGCTGCGCTGCGAACTGGTTCCGCCGCGCGACTGGCTGGCGGAAAACATGACCGCCTTTCCGCCCGTCCGCATCGGGCGTTTCTTCATCCACGGATCCGATTACCGCGATCCGCCGCCGGCCGGCGCGATACCGATCAAGCTCGATCCGGGCACGGCCTTCGGGTCGGGGGAGCATGCCTCGACGGCCGGGTGCCTGGCGATGATCGAGCGGCTCGCCAAGCAGAACCGGTTTTCGCGCCCGCTCGACATGGGTTGCGGTTCCGGCATTCTATCCATCGCCATGGCCAAGACCTGGCGCGTGCCGGTGCTGGCCAGCGACATCGACGACGAAGCCGAGCGCGTCACCCGGTTCAATGCGGGCCGGAACGGCGTACAGCCCCTGGTTCGCGCCGTTTCCGGGCCGGGGTACCGTTCGCGCGCCGTTGCCCGGGCCGGCCCCTACGACCTGATCGTCGCCAACATCCTGGCGCGGCCCTTGATCGCCATGGCCGGCGAGCTTGCCAGACACCTGGCGCCGGGCGGATGGGCCGTGCTTTCGGGATTGCTGGAACGCGACGGCCGGCGCGTGCTTGCCGCACACCAGGCGCACGGGCTGCGGCTGGTGCATTGGGTTCCACGGGACCGCTGGCTGACGCTGGCGCTTCGCGGGTAGGAGCGGGGCCATGCGCTGGCTGACGATCCTCAACGGTCTCGGTGTCCTGGCCGGCGCCGCCTATACGGGCTACGCCTTCACGCCGTCGCATTCGCCGCTTTGGGCCGGCGTCGCGACGCTCATGTTTCTGGTCGCGCTGTTCGTGCCGCTGGCAGCCGAGTACGGCAGTCTCGACCAGGGATTCCGGGATGTCGGCGACGAGTTCGTCGAAACTCGCCGACGCGAGCAGGGCATGGGACCGAAGGTCGAGATCCTCACCAACACCCCGCATACCCCAAAGGCCTTCCGCCGCTCGTCCAAGGCCGGCGCCTGGGCGGTCGCCCTGTTCCTGGGCGCCGTGGCATTGTTTGCCCTCGATGCCTGGGAATGGCGCGCGAGCCAGCCGCCCCGGCCCGCCAACGACGTCATCAGCAACTTCTGAGGCGCCGTTTAAGGTTCCTGTCACTCCACTGCCCTAGGGTCGCGGCAATCGATTCGGACATTCGAAACGGCAGAATTACGCCATGAAGACACGGCTTCCCTGGTCCATCCGCGCGGCAATCGTGCTTTTTCTGCTGTCCGCGCCGGAAGCGGCCGCGCAGGCGCCATTGGTGTTGGAATGGAAGTCCAACCTGAAGTTCGGCACCATCGCCTCCGACATCGCCGGCGGCGGCACGGTGGTGGTTCCCACCACCTCGGACACCCGCTCCATCACCGGCCTTTTGACCGATTTCGGCGGTACCGTGAAGCGCGGCAAGTTCACAATCACCGGCGAACCCCGCGCCTGGGTGGTGATTACCATGCCGTCGACCATCGTGGTCCAGAAAGGCACGTCGTCGAACACCATGACCATCGACAACCTGACCCTGGACGCGAACCCGGTCAAATTGAACAAGAACGGCATCAAGAACGTGTTTTTCGGCGGCACCTTGAACGTCGGCACCAACCAGAAAAAAGGCAACTACAAGAACGACGCCTTCTTCATCAACGTCGAATACCAGTAACGGAAAGGCCGCCGCGGCGGGAATTTACGGCAACGTCAATTCGGCGTCGGCCATGGGTTTGCCGCCGTCATCCTCGGTCCGGGCATAAGTGAGATGCAGCTTGCCGCCCGACAGGCTGGCGCCCGCCGGCACCCGGAGCGACATGGTGACGCCGCGACTGGTGTTGGGGGTATAGATCGCCAGCCGCATGATCTGGCCGATCACGGTTTCCTTGCCGCCGGCCACCAGTTTGGCGGTGAGGTCGCCGAAAGCGGAACCCGAGCCTTCACGGTTGATGTTGAAGCGCAGCCGGGGCACCGCCGATTCCGCGTCCGGCGGCATGATGTTCAGATCGCTGAGGCTGACATTGGCCTGCGTGTTGCCGTGACGCACGATCACCGGGATGGTGATGCCGAAGATCGGCACCATGCGGATTTGCACCCCGTCGGTGGACTGGTTCTGCTCGATACTGACGCCGGCGTCCTTGGGGACATTCTGCATCAACAGGTGCGAGCGGTATTCACCGTCGGCGAGATTGGCGGGCTTGCGCAGCAACAACCGAACCGCCTGCGTTTCACCGGGAGCCAGGGTCACCTGGCGCGGCGAGTAACGGAACAGGTTGCCGGCGAAGTTCTGGCCGGCGTCAGGCTGGTCGATGCGTTGCATCTGGCCGTTTTCATCCATGCGCATGTTGACCACCTGAATACGGTAGGTCGCCGTGGTCGAACCCCGGTTGACCAGGGACAATTGCGCCGAACGGCTCCGTCCCTCGAACACCACGCGGGTCGGCGCCACGGCCAAATCGCCGCCTTGCGCCAAGACCGGTTGCACTGGCGCCATGATATAGGCGCTGCACGCGAACAGTACCGCCAGCGCGGCGCGCCTCAGGGTCTCGGTCGAAAGTCGGCGAAGAACGGCCACATTCATGATATCCACCCGTATATTCCCAGTTCGATCAAGCTATTGTTTAACCCAAACAAGCGGTTAGTCCAAGGGCCGCAGTGCCTGGCGGGTTCAGTTATATTGGATGATGACGTCCATGAACGGATCGGAAATGGTCACCGGGCCGTCGTTGTTGGTCGTGGCCGTCCCCGTACCGCCGGCCTCGCCGGTGTTCACGCCACCGCCTTCGCCATCGCCCGCGACCTGAGCGCCGACGCTGAACGACCCTTGGCCGGAAGGACTGACCGTCGGCGTCTCGCCGGCATTGTGGACGAAACCCTCGATAACGGTGGTCTGCGTTCCCGTGTTGATCACCGTGTTGCCGGGCAGCGAAATGCCGTAGGCCTGATTGGGCGAACCGCTCACCGACACCGCCGACACGCCGCCAAGCAGGTTGCCGACCGGGCGTGCGCCTCGCGGCAACCTGGGCGCCGTCGCGGCCACGCCCTGGCCGCCGTCGCTGCTGCCGGCGCCGCTGGTCTCGGCGGCATCGCCGGTCTCGCCGCCGTCACCGGTTTCGGCCGCCGGGGCGGCGAGCGAGGGAAGCGGCCGGAACGTGGTGACGCCGGCCTGGGTCACCGCCGCCTCCGGCGTCTTGGCGCCGCCGCCGTTGGTGGTCGAGATGTCGTTGGCCGTGCTGGCGACAGGTGCCGGCGTTGGCGTCGGTTCCGGCGTCGGTTCCGGCGTCGGTGACGCAACCTCGCCGACGCCGCCTTCGGTTTCAACGGTTACGGTTGCCGTGGCCGTCGCCGATCCTGCATGTGCCGCCAGCGGTGCCCAAACGGCAAAAACCGCCAACCCCAGCGCCGGGGCATAGGCCCGAAGGTCGCTGGTGCGCCAGGCGGTAGAATTTTTCGATCTCAACATGAACTTGCGCCGAAACTCCGATTGCGGCGAAGCATATCAAGTTCCCGGAACCACCGATAGGCCGAAGCGCGGCAAGCGGCGGTCGGCCGCGTTGCCGCGCTCGCGCGTTCCGGGCGCGGGGTCACTGGTAGTTGACGGTGACCGTGTAGGTGCCGCTGTAGGTACCCGCCGCCTGCGCCGCGCCGACAGCCAGGGTGGCGCCGACGTTGAAGGTTTCGCTACCCGAGCCGTTCAGCGTCTCGGTGGCGTTCTCCGTGAACGACGAAACGGCCATGGTCTCGCTACCGTTCGACAGGGTGGTCGACGTCGGCAGGGTCAACGTATAGGCCGCGCTGTCGCCACCGCTGACGGTGAACTGCGCCGCGGCGGCAGTGCCGCCGGCGAGTTCGGTCACGTTGGTCGCCGTGGTGCCGCCGGCGGGCGCCAGAACGACGGTGCCGGCCGTGCCGGTGGAGGCGATGGTGCCGAAGCTCATCTGCGTGTTCTCGGTGATTTCGATCGCCTGAACGACGGAGGCGTTGGCGGTTCCGGTGACGTCGGCGGCCATGGCCGAAGCGGCGGCGCTCATGACGGCGACGGCGGCCGTCAGCGCGAGAAAGGTTTTGGTGGTCTTCATGACGTATTCCTTCATTTCCTACGGCCGGCCCAGATCAGGGTCCGGCACTTCCAGCGGTGACTCGATCACCGTGTCGAGACAGAAAATGGGCGTACTTGCTGACGGCAAACTTACGGATAACACTGAACTTATCCCAGTTTTCCCCAGGCTGCAGGGTACCTTGCGAACGACGCCGGTAAGCCTCTGAAATCACGTGGCTTTTTCGCCGTTAACACAATAATAACTATTGTTTTCAACACTTTAACACCGTGTGAATTGATGTTAACGCCGCCCTGCAAACAACCTTCGATAGGCGCGCTCTGGTTCCCGCGCACGATACCCCGGCCGATTCGCACCCGGGTCGCCACGCGGCGCATAGCATCCCGGCTCGACTCCTTCACGGCCGGCATAGCGCCAAGTCCTTGATTTACCCTTCATTTACCATCGCGTTGCTATAGCTGGGGGGTCCGGCAACCGGTTGCCGGATACCGTACGGGAACCTGGGATGCCTCGTCACCGAGACCGACCGCCGGCGCGCGATGATCGCGACGCCGCTCGATGCACGGACTCATTTTCCGTCCGCGCTACCGGGCTCCTTCTCGTCACGCTTGTCACCGTCGGCTGCTTCGCCCTAGTGCAGAGTTCCCCTGCCCTGGCACGCTTCGTCGACATGCCGCCGCCGGACCTGGAGATCGCCGCCACCGCGGCCTCTCCGCCCCCGCGCGACAGCCCGCCCAAGGCCGGCACCGATCCGCCGGAAGCGGCCAAGGGCGGCACCATCCCCATCGACGACAATTTCCTTATCGTCGAGATCCGCCTCAACGACCTGCAATTGTCCGATGCCCTGCCGGCCTATCTGAACCAGGGCAGCATCATGCTGCCGCTGGGCGAGTTCGTGCGCGCCGTCGATTTCCCGATCACCGTTCGGCCCGAGAACGGCACCGCCGACGGTTGGTTCCTGCACGAAAGCCAGCTTTTCACCTTCGACCTGTCGCGCGCCACCGCGATCGTGAAAGGCAAACGCATTCCCTTTTCCCCGGCGCTTGTCGGCGTCATCGAGGACGACATCTTCGTCGACGTCAGGCTGCTGTCCAAGTGGTTCCCGATCGATATCAACTTCGACCTCTCCAACCTGCTGGTCTCCCTGGAAAGCCGCGAACCGCTGCCCGTCGAACAACGCCTGGCGCGCGAGAAGTTTCGCGAGAAAGCGCTCTCACGCGGTGCCCGGACCGCCAAGCGTTTTCCGAAGAAGGACATCCCCTACAAGATGATCGGCTGGCCGATCACAGATTCATCGATGACCTTCAACTTCAGTAAATCCGAAACCGGAAACACCAACGCATTCGAACAGACCACCTTCATCACCGGCGACATCGGCCGGCTGAACGCCGAGGGCTTCTTTGCCAGCGACCAGAACCAGGAATTCACCCAGGCCCGCATCAAGGTCGGCCGGCGCGATCCCTCCGGCCACCTGCTGGGCAAGCTGCGGGCAACCGACGTCGCGGTCGGCGACCTGCTGACGCCACAGGTGCCGATGATCTCGTCGACGCGCCTCGGCCGCGGCGTGCTGATCTCCAACATGCCCCTCGACCAGCCGACCGAGTTCGACCGCATCACCCTCGAGGGCGACCTGCCCGTCGGCTGGGAGGCGGAGGTCTACCGGAACGAAGTGCTGCTCGACTTCCGCACGTCCAGGGCGGACGGCCGCTATGTGTTCGAGGACGTGCCGCTGTTGTTCGGGGTCAACGTCGTCCGCATTGCCTTCTACGGGCCGCAAGGCCAGTACCGCGAGGAGACCCGACAGATCCGTGTCGACGCCGACCAGGTCAAACCGGGCGAGCACCAATACCGCGTCGCGCTCAACCAGCACGACCGCCAGGTGCTTCTCGCCGGCGATGAGGACGTGGCCGATGCCGGCAACCGCGACAAGCTGCGGTTCTTCTCCGAGTACGCCACCGGCATCTCCAAGACTTTTTCCGTCGCCGGCGGTTTCTCCAACCTGCCGATCGACGGCGTCGCGCACCAGTACCTGAACTTGAGCGGGCGCACGTCGTTCGCCGGCGCCTTCACCCGTGCCGACATCGTCCGCGACCTGAGCGAGGGCTGGGCCTTCAAGCTGGCCAGCCGCACCAGTCTTTTCGGCGTCAACATGATCGCCGAGCATGACCGGCTTTTCGATTTCGTCAGCGAGCAGTTCGAGAGTTCCACCGATCCGACGGAGCACGAGACGACACTTCGCATGGACGGCGCCCTCAATCCCGTCACCGCCGTGCACCTGCCGTTCAGCCTCACTGGCGACCACAGCCAGGTACGGTCCGGCGACACCTCAACTTCCCTCAGCGGCCGGTTGTCGGGTGCCCTGGGCGCCGCCACCATGACCAAGACCCTGAAATGGCAGCTCGACAAGACCGAGACCTCACGCACCACCAGCGTCGACGGCTCGTTCCTGATCGGCGGGCGGCTCGGCAAGATCCGCGTCCGGGGCCAGCTCAGTTACCTGCTCTCGCCCGCCGCCGACCTCACGTCGAGCTCCGTCTCCGGCGATTGGAAGGTCAACCGCTCGCTGAACGCCACCGCCGGCGTCAACGTGGACCTGACGGAAACCGGCGAAACCACCTTCAGCGCCGGCGTGAACAGCGATTTCGACGTGGCCGCCCTCGGTATCAACCTGGATTATTCCACCAACAACGAGATCAACGCCCGGCTCACGCTGTCGTTCTCCACGGCGCGCGATCCGCGCCGGCCCTTGCTGCCGACGGTGGCGTCGGCCCGCATGGCCTCGCGCGGCGCCATGTCGGTGCGGGTGTTCCTGGACAAGGACGGCGACGGCAAGTTCGGCGACGGCGACGAGCCTTTGGAAGGCGTCCAGTTCCGCGTCGACGGGTCGAAGAAGCCGCAACGCACCGATGCAGAGGGCTATGCCTTCATTACCGGCATCGACGTCCATACCCCGATCAATTTCACCGTCGACCGGGGGTCGCTGGAAGATCCCTATTGGGCGGCATCGCCGGAAGGCGCGGAGGTGGTGCTGCGGCCCGGCGTCACCGGCGAGATGCAGGTCGCGGTGGTCACCACCGGCGAGATCGACGGCACCGTCTATCGCCGCCGCGGCGACTGGGCCGATCCGGTGGCCGACGTGAACCTGCAACTGCTGGACGCCGAGGGCCAGGTGGTGAAACAGGTGAAATCCGCCTACGACGGTTTCTACCTCCTGGATTTCATCCGCCCCGGCACCTATTCCCTCAGGGTCGATCCCGACCAGATCGAACGGCTGGACCTGCAGGCGCCCGATCCGGTGCCCGTCGAGATCGCCTTCGACGGTACCCTGATCAGCGGCAAGGATTTCTTCCTCGATCGCCGCCAGGCGGAACGCACCTTCCGCGTGCTGCTGACGTCGTTCAAGTCCCGCGACGCCGCCGAAGCGGCCTGGGAGAAACTGAAACCCGAACTGCCGAACCCCTTCGGCACGACCCGCTCGATGATCGAGGCGCGCGATCTCGGCGGCGAAACCGGCGTCGTCCACCAACTCTTCGCCGGCCCCTTCAACGCCCGCGAGGACGCGGAAAAGCTCTGCATCAACGTCCGCAACCTGCGCGACAACATCTGGTGCAACCCGCTGACCATCCAGGCGCGGTGAGGCGGTCCGGCAATGAAAAACCGCCCCGCAAGGGGACGGCAAACTGAGGGAAAAATGGTGGGCGCGACAGGGATTGAACCTGTGACCCCTGCCGTGTGAAGGCAGTGCTCTCCCGCTGAGCTACGCGCCCGCCGCAATGCCGCTCGGGGCATCGGACGGCGTCATATAATGGGCCGGAGGCGCACCTGTCAAGCGGCGCCGGCCAGCGCGTCGAGCGCCGAAACCAGATCGTCGAAACGCTCGATCACCCTGTCGGCGCCCAGTTCCGCCACCGGGCCGCGCGCGTAACCGAACGACACCGCGATGAAAGGGACGCCGAGCGACTTGGCGGTCGCCGCGTCGTTGTGGTTATCGCCGATCATGACGGCGCGCTCGGGCGCAACGCTCAAGCGTTCCAGCACCGCGCCCAGGTGGCGGCCGTCGGGCTTTCTGATGCCGGGGAGCGCATCGCCGCCGACGACCGCGTCGAAATGACCGGCGATATCGAAAACGGCGAGGATTTCCTCCGTCGGCTTCTGCGGCTTGTTGGTGCAGACGCCGAGCCGGATGCCAAGGCCTTGCAAGGCCGCGAGGACCTCGACCGCGCCCGGGAACGGCGTCGATAGCGCCGCCGCCTTGCCTTCGTAATGACCGAGGAATTCCGTCACCAGAGTGTCGAACGGATCGGACGGCAAGCCGCCGGTGGCCTCGAAGCCGCGCTCCACCAGTTTCGGCACGCCGTCGCCGATCATCTGGATCACCTGCGGCCGCGTCACCGCCGCACGGCCGTGCCCGGCCAAGGTCAGGTTGAGCGCGGCGCGCAGATCCGGCTCGCTGTCGATCAGGGTGCCGTCGAGATCGAAGACCACGGCGTCGAAACGGTCGCTAAACATGGGACTCCCTGCAAAATTCGGAAACAAACTTTGACTTGGCGCCCCCATGCCCCTGTGGCAATGTCGCGCCGCCGATCAATCGGGCCCCTTTTTAAATCACCTGCCGGATATGACCAAGAGTTCAGATTCCAACGCCGCCGCCATCGTCCTCGCCGCAGGTCTTGGCACGCGCATGAAATCCGGATTGCCAAAGGTCCTGCACCCGCTCGCCGGCCGGCCGATGATCCTCAACCTCCTCGAAAGCATCGCCGAGGCCGGCCTCGGGCGCGCCATCGTCGTCGTCAGCGACGACCGGGTCGCGGACGCGGTGGCGCCGCACGCTTGCGTGCGCCAGTCCGAACAACTGGGCACCGGCCATGCCGTGCTGCAGGCCAAGGACGCCCTCAAGGATGTGAGCGGCGATATCCTGATCCTGTACGGCGGCGATCCGCTGATTACGCCCGAAACCCTCGCCGCCATGCGCGCGCGCCGCCGTGAAAGCGACGCACCGGCGGTGGTGGTGCTCGGCTTCCGGCCCGACGACCCGACGCTCTACGGGCGGCTGGTCACCGACGCGGACGGCAGCCTGGAAGCCATCGTCGAACACCGGGATGCAAACCCGGAACAACTTCAAATCGGGCTTTGCAATTCCGGCGTCATGTGCGTCGCGGGCGAGCATCTGTTCGCGCTCTTGGACCAGGTCGGCAACGACAACGCCAAGGGTGAGTTCTACCTGACCGACATCGTCGGCATCGCGCGGGCGCAAGGGCTCGGTTGCGCCGTGATCGAGGGCGATGCCAACGAGCTGATCGGCATTGATACCCGTGCCGATCTGGCCCGCGCCGAAAAGGTCATGCAAGACCGTCTCCGCGCCCGGGCCATGGCCGGCGGCGCCACCCTGACCGACCCCGCGAGCGTCTTCTTTTGCCACGACACGGAAATCGGGCGCGACGTCAGCATCGGCCCCAACGTGGTTTTCGGCCCCGGGGTGCGCATCGGCGACAATGTGACCATCAAACCCTTCTGCCATTTCGAAGGCGCCCGCGTCGCGGACGGCGCCACCATCGGCCCCTTCGCGCGACTGCGACCCGGCGCCGACCTGGCCGAAGACGTGCACATCGGCAATTTCGTCGAGATCAAAAACGCCACCATCGAAACCGGCGCCAAGGTCAACCACCTGACCTACGTCGGCGATGCGCGCGTCGGGGCCAAGGCCAACATCGGTGCCGGCACCATCACCTGCAACTACGACGGTTTCGCCAAGCACTTCACGGATATCGGCGCCGGTGCGTTCATCGGCTCCAACACCGCGCTGGTGGCGCCGGTCAAGGTCGGCGACGGCGCCTTCGTCGGCGCCGGCTCGACCATCGCCAAGGACGTGCCGGGCGATGCCCTCGCCGTTACCCGCGCGCCGCAACGCATCGCGGAGGGCTGGGCGGAACGCTTCCGGACCGCCAAACGGGCGGAGAAGAAAAAAGGCTGATGTGCGGGATCATTGGAATCATCGGCAAGGGCGAAGCCGCGCCGCTGTTGGTCGAGGGGCTTCGGCGCCTGGAGTACCGGGGCTATGATTCGGCCGGCATCGCGACCCTGAACGGCAACGGCATCGAGCGCCGCCGCGCGGAAGGCAAGCTGGGCAACCTGCAGGCGCGGCTGGACGCGGAGCCGCTTTCCGGTACCACCGGCATCGGCCATACCCGCTGGGCCACGCACGGCGTGCCGAACGAAACCAACGCGCATCCGCACGCCACCGAACGCGTTGCGTTGGTGCACAACGGCATCATCGAGAACTTCCAGGAACTGCGCCGCGAGCTGGTGGCGGCCGGCCATCAACTGGCCTCCGAGACCGATACTGAGGTCATCGTCCACCTGATCGACCGCTACCTGGCGGATGGGCTTTCGCCCCGCGACGCCACCGGGCGCGCGCTCGAGCGGCTGGAGGGCGCCTTCGCGTTGGCGATTGTCTTCGCCGGCGACGAGAAGCTGATGATCGGCGCGCGCAAGGGAAGCCCGCTGGCGCTCGGCATCGGCGAGGACGAGATGTTCCTGGGCTCCGACGCCATCGCGCTGGCGCCGCTTACAAAAACCATCGTCTACCTGGACGACGGCGACTGGGTGGTGCTGACCGACAAGGACTACACCATCTTCGACGAGAGCGGCGCGGAAGTGGGGCGCGAGGTGCGGGTGACGGAACTCACCGGCGCCGCCATCGGCAAGGGTGGCTACCGCCACTTCATGCTGAAGGAAATCTACGAGCAGCCGCAGGTCATCGGCGACACCCTGCATGCGCTGGTCAATCCGAACACCCGCGAGGTCGTGCTGCCGGACTTGGGGCTCGATCCCAACCGGATTTCGAAAATCACCCTGATCGCTTGCGGGACGGCTTTCTACGCCTGCCTGGTCGCCAAGTACTGGCTCGAACAGGTGGCGCGAATCCCCTGCGAGGTCGATATCGCATCCGAGTTCCGTTACCGCGAGGGCGTCATGCCGGAAGGCGGCGTGGCGCTGTTCGTCTCGCAGTCGGGCGAGACCATCGATACCCTGGCGGCGCTCCGCTATGCGAAGAGCCAGAAGCAGCGGATCATTTCCATCGTCAATGTGCCGGAAAGCGCCATCGCGCGGGAATCGGACGCCATCTTGCAGACCTACGCCGGGCCCGAGATCGGCGTCGCCTCGACCAAGGCCTTCACCACGCAGTTGACGGTGCTGGCCTGCCTGACCCTGGCGCTCGCGCACGCGCGCGGCGCCATCGACGACGCCGAGCGGTCGCGGCTGGTGGGGGCGCTGACGGAAGTGCCTGCGCGCGCCGCCGAGGTTCTCAATCACGACGAGCGCATCGCCGCCATCGCCCACGGCGTCGCCGAGGCCCGGGACGTGCTTTATCTCGGGCGCGGCGTGAGCTACCCGATCGCGCTCGAGGGCGCGCTCAAGCTCAAGGAAATCTCCTACATCCACGCCGAGGGCTACGCCGCCGGCGAGATGAAGCACGGCCCCATCGCGCTGATCGACGAAACCGTGCCGGTGGTCGTGGTGTCACCGACCGACTCGCTCGCCGAGAAGACCATCTCCAACGTGCAGGAAGTGATGGCGCGCGGCGGCCGGGTGGTGTTCCTGTCCGACAGGGCCGGCATCGACAAACTCGGCGACGGCGCGGCGGAGCGCGTCGTGCTGCCCGCCGTCGATCCCTTCGTCTCGCCGATCCTCTACGCCATTCCGGTGCAGTTGCTGGCCTATCACGTGGCGGTCATCAAGGGCACCGACGTCGACCAGCCGCGCATCCTGGCGAAAAGCGTCACGGTGGAGTAGCTTGGGCCGAGCGAGCAAGTTCACCGGAGCGCGGCCATGACAGCACTGGATTCCGCCCTCGCCCATCACCAGCAGGGCGACCTCAAGCGGGCCATCCCGGGCTACAGGAAGTTCCTCAAGAAGAACCCCAACCATCCGGTGGCGCTTTCCTACCTGGGTCTTGCCTGCTTCGAGGCGGAAAAGTTCACCGAAGCCCGCACCCATCTTACGCGGAAGCTGAACACCTCCGGCGGCGACGCGGAGGTCTACAACTTGCTGGGCTTGGTCGAAATCCGGACCGGCAATGCCGACGCCGCGCTCACCGCGTTCGCCAAAGCCGTGGAATTGGCGCCGGGGTTCGCGAAGGGCTGGAACAACCTCGGCAACGCCTACCGCGAACGCGGGCAACTGTCCGACGCCATTCAGTGTTTCGAAAACGCCGTTGCGGCCGATGACGGCAATCTCCTGGCCTGGGAGAACCTCGCCGACAGTTGTCTGGAGGCGGAAGAGTTCGCCGGCGCCCAGCACGCCTTCGAAACCCTGGTGGCGCGGAATCCCGGGAACCCGGGTTTTCGCGCCGGGCTGGCCAATCTGCTCGACGTCGCCGACCCACCCGCGGCGGAAGCGCATTTCCGGGCCGCGCTTTCGCTGGCTCCCGAAAACAAGCAGATCGCCCTCGCCTATGCACGGTTCCTGGCGGCACAACTGCGCCATGGGGAAGCGCTCGAGGTCATCGACGGCTTGATCGCGGCCAGCGGTGGCCATGTCGTGGAATTGGCCGAGCGCGCAAGATTGCTGAAGATCCTTGGGCGGTTCCAGGAGGCGGAAGCGGCCTACCGAGAGGCCTATCGTATGTCGCCGGCGAACGCCAGCCTGCTCAGCGACATTGCCGCCCTGAAATCCTTCAGCGCCGGCGACCCGGATCTCGACCTGCTCGAAACGCGTCTGGCCGACCCCGGTTGCGATGATCGGGAACGGCGCAGCCTGCATTTCGGCCTGGCGAAAGCCTACGGCGATCTCGGCGACATCGACACCTCGTTCGAGCATCTTCGGGAAGGCAACCGGCTGAAAAGGGCGGAGTTCGATTTCCACATCGACAACGACCTGACCGTCATGAAAAGGATCGCCGAGACATTTGGAGACTGGCCGAGGCTCCGTTCGGAAATCGTCGGCAATGCCAGCGACATGCCTGTCCTGATCGTCGGCATGCCGCGTTCCGGCACCTCGCTGGTCGAGCAGATCCTCGCCAGCCATCCCGATGTCGGCGGCGGCGACGAAAACCTCTATTGGCCGATCACGGTGGACCGGGCGCGGTTCGGCGGACGCCGCATTCACTACCCCGGCTTTGTCGCCGAGGCGCCGGCCGGCGAATTCAAAGCCTGGATGCTGCGCGCCGCCGACGGATACCTCGGCAATCTGCGGGCGAGGGCGCCGGGGACCCCGCATGTGACGGACAAGCTGCCCTTGAATTTCCTTTATCTCGGTGTCATCGCCCTGGCTTTCCCCAACGCCACAATCATCCACTGCCGGCGCGATCCCATGGATACCTGTTTTTCCTGCTACCAGCAGGAGTTCGATGGCGACGTCCCGTTTGCATGGGATCTGACGGAAACCGGCCGCTATTACCTTGGATACCGCGAATTGATGGCCTTTTGGCAAAGCCGGTTCGGCGAGCGCATCCTGGATTTGGAGTACGAGGCGCTGATTGCGGATCAGGAGGGCGAAACCCGGAGACTGCTCGATTATTGCGGCCTCCGTTGGGCACCTGAATGCCTCGCGTTCCATGAAAACCGGCGCGCCGTCTCAAGCGCCAGTTTCATGCAGGTAAAACGCCCGATCTATCAATCGTCGAAGCAGAAGTGGCGCAGGTACGCGGCCCACCTGCAGCCGCTCATCGATCTGCTGGGGCCGGCCGGCGGCGACGCCTGAGGTCCGGCCATACTTTCGCCACAGGTTCCATGCTAGCCTGCGCATCAGGATCCCGGCACGGCCGGTGGAACCGAAGAACCGAAGAGGAGTGAGATGATGACCGGCCCCGAAGCGCGCACCACCAACCGAGGTTCCCACGCGACCGCGTTTCCGTTCGCTCTCGCGGGGTTCGTCCTCGCGTCCATGATCGTCGCGGCGGCACCGGCGCGGGCCCAAGACAGGACGTCGGCGCAATGCGGGCACGAGTTCGACCAATGCCAGGCCCGCTGCAACACCGAATTCAAGGACGACGCCGGATCCCGCGCGCCCTGCGTGGCCAAGTGCTCCGGACTTTACGCGGCCTGTGATGCCGGCGTCGCCTACGAGAAGGCCAAACCCTGGCTGGAAGAGCAGGCGAAAAAGACCAAGCGCTTCTTCGAGGAGCTGCTGGAAAAATACGACCGCGAAACGCCGCCGGATCCGGCAAAGAAAACGGACAAGAACAGCATCTGATCTGGTCGCCATGGACCGAGGCCATTACACTGGCCGAACAACTGACGAGATGGCCATGAACGACTATTCGCGAGACAATCCGAGCCCGCGCTACGTGGAGCTTCTGGGCTATTACCGGGAGATGCACGAGAACGGCGCGCGCGACCAGAACATCCCGGCGGAAAAGACCTTCGACGGCCGCAGCCTGCCAAAGCACGCGGGCAACATTCAGCAGATCATCAATGTCCTCGGCGCGCGGACGATCCTGGATTACGGTTCCGGCAAGGGCAGCCAATACGGTCCCATGGCCATCGAGTTGCCGGGCGGCCAGAAGTTCAAGGATATCCAGTCGTTCTGGGGCGTCGACAAGATCACCTGTTTCGACCCCGGCCACGAACCCTTCAGCAAGCTCCCCGACGGCATGTTCGACGGTGTCGTCACCACCGATGTCCTGGAGCATTGCCCGAAGGACGACATTCCCTGGATTCTCGACGAAATCTTCGGTTACGCCCGGGATTTCGTCTACCTGAACGTCGCCTGCTATCCGGCCAGCAAGACCCTGCCGAACGGCGAGAACGCGCACTGCACATTGGAATCCCCCGACTGGTGGTCGACGCAGTTCAGCGAGCGGGTGCAGCGCACGCCGGGGCTCAGGTTCTACGCCGCCTACGATGTCCCGCAACTTGGCGCCACCGGAACGTCGTCGATCGTTACGGTCATGCACCGGGGAAAATGGAACGACGGCTGACCCGCTCACGATTGGCACGTGTTTTTCACCGGGGGCGCGACTAAAATCGGTCATTCCGAGCCGCCCCCACCAATTTCAGGTTTGTTGACATGATCCGGATTTTCATCGGCTTCGACTCCCGCGAAACGGTCGCCTATCACGTTCTGTCCCATTCCATTCACGCCCGCGCGTCGGAACCGGTGACGATCGCGCCCCTGATGCTGTCGCAACTGGGCGGCCTGATGACCCGTGAACGCAATCCGCTGCAATCGACGGACTTCTCTTTTTCGCGGTTTCTGACACCCTATCTGTGCGGCTTCGACGGGTGGGCGATCTTCATGGATTGCGACATGCTGGTGCTCGACGATATCGCCAAGCTGTGGGCGCTTCGGAATGACAAATACGCGGTCATGTGCGTCAAACACGACCACGTGCCCGAGGAGGAAACCAAGTTCCTCGGCGCCAAGCAGACGCGTTACGAGAAAAAGAACTGGTCCAGCGTCATGCTGTTCAACTGCGCCAAATGCACGGCGCTGACGCCCGAATACGTTAATTCGGCCTCGGGATTGGAGCTACACCGGTTCAATTGGCTCGGCAACGACGACCTGATCGGCGAGATTCCGCATCGCTGGAATATCCTCGTTGGCTATGACGAGAGCCCGTCCGTGGACCAAGTCTCGAACCTGCACTACACCATCGGCGGCCCCTATTTCGATGACTACCGCGACACCGATTTCGCCGAGGAATGGTTTTCCGAGCGGGATGCCATGGAGCGTTGCGATCAACTGGATTGAACGCCGTCCGGCCCTGTGATCAGGCCCTGTGATCAGGCCTTGGCCGCTGGATCTCCGATAAAGCCGGGCAATTTGCTCCGGACGTCGGCAACCACCGATTGCCAGTCCCGGGCGCGCGACTGACGGAACAGGCGGACGGCGCTGTACCAGGGGCTGTCGTCGCGATCCATCAACCATCGCCGGTCCGGCACCTCCGTCAGCAACACCCATGTGGGCACACCCATCGCCGCGGCCAAGTGCACGGTGGAATTGGAGATGGAGATCACCAGGTCCAGCGCTGCGATCTGCGCGGCGTGGGAATCGATATCGGCGATGGGATCGATATCGGGGTCGTGATAGAGCGCCAAGCCCGTTTTCTCGGCGAAGGCCGCGCGTTCGGCCGTCGTATCGCCGTACTGGAGATCGACAAACGCTGCGCCAGGAAACTCCAACAGCGGGCGAAGCGCCTCCAGGGACATCGACTTCCGGCTTCCATATTCCGGGTTCTGGCTCTTCCAGGATATTCCGACCAGAGCCCGGCCGCCGAGACGTCGATGGTAGGCTTCCCGGATGTCGGCAACGCGAGACGCGTCGGCGGCAAGGAACGGCGGTCCTTTCCGGAAGCTTTCCTCGTCCGTACGTAACCATTGACCGAGCGCCGGCGCAGGGATTTGCAGGTCGGCCGACAGGGCCGCCGGGTCCGGGGGATCGGTTCTGGGAACACAGGTCACATCCGGGAAGGCCGCGCGAAACAACCGCGCCAATCGCGGATCGCATTCGAGCACGATCCGGCCGCCTTTGCCCAAGAGATCGCTGACCATGCTCGCATACATGACTTCGTCTCCGATCCCTTGCTCGCCCCATACCAGGAGTGTGCGTCCGCTCAGGTCTTCACCCTGCCACCACGGCTGGGGGAACGGGCGGGCGTGATCGGGTTGCCATTCCCATCGGCGTGCATAGGCTTTCCAGCCCTCGCGCCATTTCCCCTTGAGCAGATGGAGGATCGACGCGTTGACCTCGTACTTGGGAGCGCCGCCGGAAAGCTCCAGCATCCGGTCGGCGGCGGCCTGCCCCTCATCGATCCGCCCAAGCGTGACGGCGGCGTGGAATATCCCATACATGACTTCCGCGTCCGGCTCGCCGAGGGCTTCCAGGCGCCGGTAGGTTTTCAACGCCACCGCAAAATCTTCATCCTCCATCTCGGCGTACGCCAAAACGGAAAGGGTTTCGCGATTGGTCGGGTCCAGTTTCTCGGCACGGCGGTAGGCGCTGAGCGAATTCGCTATATCGTTCTGGTTGAAACATACGTTACCCAGATTGAGCAACGTCGGCACATGGTCCGGACGCCGTTCCAGACTGCGTTCGTAGGCCGCCCTGGCCTCCGTTAGGTTGCCTTGTTCGCGACAGGCGTTGCCGAGATTATTGAGGGTCGCGGGATCGCCCGGCCGCAATTGCAGGCTCTTGCGCAAGAACCGCTCGGCCTCACGATGCGCGCCGATCCGTTGCGCGGCCATGGCGCGAAGTTGCCAGGCATCGGCGGTATCGGGCGCCATTTTCGTCAATTTGCGCGCCAGACGGGCGGCCTTCTGGTATTCGCCGCTCTCCAACGCCGCCATGGCCTTGCCGAACACGACCTGGGGAGTGTTCGACGCCATTACGCGGCGATCCCGATCCGCCGGTGCTCAGGCCTCATCGACAAGATCCCCCAAGGCTTCACGAAGAGGTGCCAAATGGCTTTCGAACCGCTTCCAACGCGCGACAGAACGCTGATGAACCGGTTCGCGCACCTGGGTGGCGCTGGCAGTCGTGACCTGGCGTTTGGTGCGATGGAAATCCAGGCAGGCTTCATCCCACTCGAGGCCGCAGTGATCGATCAGTTCGCGCGCCTTGCGCGCCGGCTCGGCAACCACGTCCTCGTAGGCGACATCAAGAATTCGGCCTGGCAGAACCCGATGCCAATGATCCATCAACCGCCGGTAAAGCCGGTAGTAGGTGCCGAGTTCCGCGAGGTCGTAGCTGAATTCCTGTCCGCGCGGGAAATGCAGGGTAAAGGCGGACAGGCAAGTGTCCATGGGCGAACGGCGGCAATGGATGATTCGTGCTTTCGGCAAGGCGAGCGCGATTACCCCGATGAACAGGAAATTGCGGGGCATCTTGTCGGTCACCCGCTGCGCCTTGCCGGCATCGCGGACAAGCGCACGGACATAGTCACGCCCGATGGCCTTGAAACCGGCCGGCGCGAGCAATCCCGCTCCCGCCGGAAAGCCGGAGATATGCCTGGCGACCGTCTCGCTCATGGCTTCCAACTCTCCGGCACCGTATACCGCATGGTGACTGGCGAGAATCTGTTCGACGAGCGTTGTGCCGGAGCGTGGCATCCCGAGCACGAATATCGGACGCTCGTCGGCGAATCCGAGTTCCCCGACGCCGGCAACCATGGTGCCATCGAACACGCGCATCAACTCGTTGATCGCGCCCCTGTGAGCGTCAATATCGAACCTAAGGGTTTTCCGTTTCAGCGCATTCGCTTCGGCCAGGAAGGGAAAGGCGTCATCATAATCGCCCGCGTCCTCCAACGCCTTGCCGAGCGCATAGGAAATGTGCATGCGACCGTCATCGGCAAGGGTTCCGGCCTTGTATAGGCGCCGCATGGCCTCGATGTCCGGATCCCTCGCGGTGAAGCGCTTGACCTGTGCCATTTCCTGCCAGGCCCGCGCCAGCGAGGGATCTTGCTCCAGGATTTCCCGGTAGCACTGTTCCGCGCCGGCACTGTCCCCGGTCTGTTTCTTGAGATTTGCGATATTGCCCAGGACCGGGATGGAATTGGGGGCCAGACGCCGTGCCTTGGCAAGCGCCTCTTCGGCTTTGGCGATTTCGCCGGTTTCAATATAGGCACCGCCCAGGTTGGCCCACGCCCCGGCATTCTTTGGATCGCCGCGCAGCACCTCGCGATAGGCACCGATGGCATCCGGCCAGTTGCGTGCTCTCATCGCCAGCGCGGCCCGCTCGACGGCGAGTGGGAGATTTCCCTGGGTCGCTTTCTTCTGCTTGCGGCGTTGTGCTCGATTCATGCGTCGGCCTGTCGGATATCGGTTCGACCGGCAAGCGAACCGTTGCGGCCGTTGTAAATGATACAGGCCCCAAAAGGAAGACCGGGGCTCAATTGAGCCCCGGTCCCCTGCTGCCAGAGAGAAATCTCTCTAGCTAAACGTATGCTCAACTTAGAAGTTGAAGGACGTTTCCAACAGAACGACGTCGATGTCGTTGTACTTGGTCGCCACGGCATCGCTGAAGTCGAAGGTCATGTAGTCCAGCTGAATGTTGGCGCCAACGGCGTCCAGCTTCTGACCGATGCCGATACCCCACATTGTGGACTCGTTGCCCTTGGTGGTGCGGTCCTCGATATTGTCCCAGATGGCGCTGATGTTGGTGTTGCCGAGGCTGTTCAGCTTGGCATCGTAACCGACAACGACACGCAGCCAATCCGGATCGGCCGTGGAGTTTTCGGTGTTCTGCTTGCCGTAGTTCACGGCAGCGTGGATGCCGCTGGAGTGCTTCACCTTGATGGCGCCGCCCTTAATGCTGGAGCCGCCACCGTCGGCCTCGTAGCCGGCGCTGACGCCGACGGACAGGCCGGCAATGGTGCCGGAGTACTTGAGCGCAACGGAACCGCCGCCGCCGTGCTCGAGGTCACCGCCGACCGAGAAGCCGGAGAACGACGGCGAGTCGTAACGGACACGGTTGCTGTCCAGGCCCGGGTCGACCTTACCGGAGATGTTGGAGGCGGTGGTCGAGAAAGCACCAGCGCTGGTGGTGGTGCGGACGGAGCTCAGGTAGGTCGAGTTGTCACCGGCGAAGGCGCCGTTGTGCGTGTCGATGGTACCGTCAGCCGCCGGCTCGATGGCACCCATGGACAGCGTGCCCATGGAAGCGCTCTTGAAGTAGATGTACTCGTACTTGGCCTGGCCCGTGTCTTCGGAGTCGGCCGTGGTCGGGTTGCCAGTGGTGAAGCTGTGCGTGGCATCGTTCTTGTTGATGTCCCAGCGCAGGTAGGCGCCCATGGAAACGGACTCGGTCAGCTTGCCTTCGCCCGTCAGCCACATTTCCGAGTTCGACGAAATGCCGGCACCCTGGAAGATGGCGTCATGCTTGCCGTCATCGATGTAGTGCAGGGTACGGTGCACACGGCCACCGATGGTGAGGTCGACTTTGCTGTTGGCGGCGCTAACCTTGCCGCCGGCAACCGCGTCCACGGGAGCGGCGAGGGCGACGAGCGCACCCACGGCAACCGACGCTTTGAGAAGATTTTTGATTTCCACTTTGGTCTCTCCTTAGTGTTCATTAACCTAATGGGTTGGGTTAACCCGTTAAAAATCGAAAAGTTCAGCCCGAGGTACCAACCATCCGGATGCCGAGATCCCCTTTCGACATTGGCGATCTTACGGGTTTCACGCCGTCAATGAAGGAAAATCACCTTTCGGCAGGAATTTCCGTTCCAGATGTTGTATTTTTGTCACATGAGCATTTCCGTCACACTCGGGCGGACCGACGTTTGCGCGGGATGGTGCAACGGCGCCCCATGCCGCCTTTCGGCGCTTCCGGTTTGGCAAAAAGCAGGGGACCCATAAGAAAGACCGGAGCTCAATAGAGCCCCGGTCCCTTGATGCCGGGGAGAAATCCCTCCGGCCAAACGCTTATTCAACTTAGAAGTTGAAGGACGTTTCCAACAGAACGACGTCGATGTCGTTGTAGTTGGTCGCCGCCGCATCGCTGAACGAGAAGGTCATGTAGTCCAACTGGATGTTGCCGCCGACGGCATCCAACGCCTGGCCGATGCCGATGCCCATGGCCTCGGATTCGTTGCCCTTGGCGGTCTTGTCTTCGGACTCCTCGTAATAGAGGCTGATATTGGTGTTGCCGAGGCTGTTCAGCTTGGCGTCATATCCGCCAACGACGCGCCAGAACTTCTGGTCGGCGGTGCTCCCCTCGACGCTGTTTTTGGCATAGTTGCCCGACAGGTGCAGGCCGCTCGAATGTTTCAGGCGGATGGAACCGCCGGAAATGCTGTCTCCACCGCCATCGGCTTCGTAGCCGTAGGAGGCATCGAGGGCGATGCCCGCAACGGTGCCGGAGTAGTTGACCGCAACGGAACCGCCGCCGCCGTGCTCGAGGTCGCCGCCGACCGAGAAGCCGGAGAACGACGGCGAGTCGTAACGGACGCGGTTGGCGTCGATGCCGGCATCAACCACACCGACGAAGTTCGTGGCGGTGCCCGAGAACGCGCCCGCGCTGGTGGTCGTGCGAACGGCGCTCAGGTAGGCCGAGGCCTCACCGGCGAAGCTGCCGTTATGGGCATCCACCGTACCGTCGGCCACCGGCTCGATGGCACCCATGGACAGCGTGCCCATGGAAGCGCTCTTGAAGTAGATGTACTCGTACTTGCTCTGGCCCGTGTCTTCGGTGTCGGAAGTGGTCGGGTTGCCGGTGGCGAAGCTGTGCGAGGCATCGTTCTTGGAGATGTCCCAGCGCATGTAGGCGCCCATGGAGACGGATTCGGTCAGCTTGCCTTCGCCCGTCAGCCACATTTCCGAGTTCGACGAAATGCCGGCACCCTGGAAGATGGCGTCATGCTTGCCGTCATCGATGTAGTGCAGGGTACGGTGCACGCGGCCACCGATGGTGAGGTCGACCTTGCTGTTGGCGGCGCTAACCTTGCCGCCGGCAAGCGCGTCCACGGGAGCCGCGAGGGCGAGAAGCGCGCCAGCGGCAACCGAAGCTTTGAGAACGGTTTTGATTTCCACTTGTTTACTCTCCTTGATTTTCTGTCCGGCAGTTCGTTGTTCGACGCCGGACGCCGGAAGGACCGATGCGGGGCTTTGCTGTTCGGCTACGCACCCCTTCCGAAGTTGCTGTCATTACTGGCGATGTTAGGGGTTCGTGCCGATGAGAAAACGATATCTTGGCAGTTATGCAAATTTTTTCGGCATTGAGTGATAAATTTGCAACAAATATTTAATGCCTAATTTTTGTTCATTTTGACCAAAAAAGACCGGACCATGAGAGGCCCGGTCCATGTTCGCTCGTATGGTTGGGTGGTTTTAGAAGTTGAACGCCGTTTCCAGCACGACCACGTCGACATCCTGGAGGTTGGCGGCGGCGGCGTTGGAGAACGAGTAGTTGTCGTACTGCAGCGTCACCGAGCCGCCGACCGCATCCAGGCCCTGCGAGATGGCGATCTGGATGGTCTCGGCCTTGTTGCCGAGGGTCGTCAGATCCTCGTTCTCCGAATAGGCCAGGGTGAAGTTGGTATTGCCCAGGCTGTTGAGTTTGGCATCGTAGCCGCCGATGATCCGCCACCACTCGGGATCGCTCGAGGTGGTAAGCTCGGTCTCGTTTTCGGCGTAGTTGAGGGCCAGGTGCAGGCCGCTTTCGTGCTTCGCGCCGATGGTGCCGCCCTTGATGTTGTCACCGCCACCGTCCGCTTCGTAGGTGATGCCGGCCATCACCTCCAAGCCGCCGATGGTGCCCGAATAGTTCAGCGCAACGCTGCCGCCGCCGCCATGCTCCAGGTCGGCGCCCAACGTAAAGCCGGAGAACGTCGGCGAATCGTAGCGAACCCGGTTGGCGTCCACGCCGGGATCGATGATGGCGCTGAAATCCGTCACCAGGCTGCCGGAAAACCCACCCGCCGAAGTGGTGATCTGCACGGCCGAGGCCGCGGTGCCCTGGTCGCCGGCGAGGCCGCCGAAATGCCCGGCCGGCACGCCGTTGCCCGCGGGCTCCATCGTCCCCATGGACAGCGTGCCCAAGGAATCGCTGGTGAAGTAGATGTACTCGTACTTGTGCTGCGCGGTGTCTTCGGTGTCGGCGGTGGTCGGGTTGCCGCCGGTGAAGCTGTGCGACGCGTCGTTCTTGGCGATATCCCAACGCATGTAGGCGCCCATGGACACCGATTCGGTCAGCTTGCCCTCACCGGTCATCCAGATTTCCGAGTCGGCGGAAATGCCGGCGCCATGAAACAACGCCTCGTGCGTGCCGTCATCGATATAGGACAGGCTGCGGTGCACCCGGCCGCCGAGGGTGAGGTCGACCTTGCTGTTGGCGGCGCCGACCTTGCCGCCGGCCTCGGCCGCTATCGGCTGCGCCAGGGCCAACAAGGCCCCCGCGGCGACGGTTACTTTAAGTAGGGATTTGAGTTCCACTTTGGTCTCTCCATTGTTGTTTAGACCCACGATGGGCCATTGGGGTACACGCAACTGGCGGTCAAGAAATGTAATGGTATAACATTTCAATTTCTTTTTCCAACCCGTTCCGCTTTCCGCAAGCCCATGGGTTGCGCCCGGCCCCTCCCCGTCGGGGTTGCGGGTGCATGTCTCGGTTTATGGCAGTGTGATTGGCGGAGAAAACCCGCCGGCGGCAGTGACATCGATACTAGGTGGACCCGCCGGGGAGAGACGCCTTTTTCGACCGGTCCGGGGATTTTCCCCAAGGCCTGTGTCTTAAATGCAACAGATTCTCATTCGCAATAACGGTGCGCCCTGGCTCATGCCACGTCCACCACCGTCCCCATGCCGCCGAAATGATGTTCGAGGACGTGGCAATGAAACAGCCACTTGCCCGGGTTGTCGGCAACGAAGGCGATCTCCACCTCGTCGTCGGCATGCAACAGCACGGTGTCGGACCAGGTCCGATGCGCCGCCGGCTTGCCGTTACGCGTGAGAATGCGGAACGCATGGCCGTGCAAATGCATGGGATGGTCCCAGGCGGTGTCGTTCTTGAGCCGCCAGCGGTAGCTGCGCCCGCGCTGGAGCTTGAACATGGGATCTTCGGTAAAGCCGCTGGACGCGACGCCGTTCAACACCCAGACCTTGCGGTGCCGGCGCCAGAGATCCATGAGGCTGAGCTTCTCGCCCTGGTACATGGCTTGGCGGAGCCCACCCATGGCGCCACCCTCGATGACGATATCGCTGGTGACCGCCGCCGCGAGGTCCGGCTCGGGCAGCGGATTGGCGGCCAGCGCCATCGGCGCGTCGAGCGGCGACGAGCGCAGGGCCGATCCCGGCTCATGGACGAAGGTGGCGAAGGTATAGGTGAAGCGTTCGAAATAGTCGTCGACCACGGCCAGCCGGTCGCCGGGCTTGCCGGCCATGTCGACGATCAGGTCGCGGCGCTGGCCCGGGCCCATCACCACGCGGCCGCCTTCCGGCGCGTGCGGCGCCACGGGATGGCCATCGATGGCGATGACTTGCGGATCGAGACCTTCGAACCTGAGCCCGAAGACACGGCCGTTGGCGGCGTTGATCAGGCGCAGCCGGATACGCTCGCCGGCCCGCACCGGCACGTCTTCCAACTCGGCGCCGTTGACCGTGATCAGGTTGCCGATGCGGCCGCCGTGGCTGATGTCGTGGGGATGGTTGAACTCAGCCGTCAGCGCGCCGGCGTCGTCGATGCGCCAGTCGTCCATCACCCAGACGAGTTCGCGGTCGACTTTCGGCGGCTCTTTTTCCTCGACGATCAGCGCGCCATAGAGACCGCGCCCCACCTGCTCGCTGGTTTGGGTGTGGGGGTGGTACCAATAGGTGCCGGCATCGGGCAGGTCGAATTCGTAGACGAAGGCGCCGCCGGGCGCCACCGGCGCCTGGGTCAGTTCCGGCACGCCGTCCATGCCGTTCGGCAGCCGCAGGCCGTGGCAATGCAGGGTCGTCGCCCGGTCGAGGCCGTTTCCGAGCCGGATGCTCAGGCGCTCGCCCTGGCGCGCGCGCACCACCGGGCCCGGCACGCTCCCGGAAAACGCCCAGACGTCGGCCGCCTGCGCCTTGGGGTCGGCCAGCAGCTTGACCCGCGCCGGTCCGGGCGCCAGCGAAAAGGCCCGCGCCTCGGCGCGCCCCGGCAGGGCCGGCAGCGCCGCGAGGCCGAGGCCCGCCGCCGAGGCGCCGAGCAGGCGCCGCCGGGAGATGGAGAAACCATGGGAAGGCGTACGGTTGGAGCGCATGGCTGAGGTCCCTGTTATGCCACTCGGTTGTGGACGCTTCGGTCGGCTGCCATTATACCGGCGCCTCTCGGAACGTTCCAATCATCGCTTTTGCCCAGGGGAGACAGCAACACATGCCCCGCTACGACTACGACCTGATCGTCATCGGCGCCGGTTCCGGCGGCGTCCGCGCGTCCCGCTTCGCCGCCGCCAACTACGGCAAACGCGTTGCCGTGATCGAGAACAGCCGCGTCGGCGGCACCTGCGTCATGCGCGGCTGCGTGCCGAAGAAACTGCTGGTCTACGGCGCGCATTTCGCCGAAGCCTTCGAGGACGCGCTCGGTTACGGCTGGGGCGATCTCGCGCCGAGCTTCGACTGGTCGCGGCTGATCGCCGCCAAGAGCGCCGAGTTGGACCGGCTGGAAGGGGTCTATCACCGGATCCTGCGCGAATCGGGGGTCGAGAAAATCAACGGCACCGGCAAGCTCGCGGATGCGCACACGGTCGAGGTCGACGGCCGCGCCATGACCGCCGAGCACATCTTGGTGGCCACCGGCGGCTGGCCGTTCATGCCCGACATTCCCGGCATCGAGCACGCCATCACGTCGAACGAGGCGCTCGATCTGGCCGAACTGCCGGGTCGGGTGGTGATCGTCGGCGGCGGCTATATCGCGGTCGAGTTCGCCGGCATCTTCAATGCGCTCGGCTCGGACACCCACCTGGTGGTGCGCGCCGACAACATCCTGCGCGGTTTCGACAATGCCGTGCGCAATGTCCTGCACGACGAGATGGCGGCCAAGGGCGTCCATCTGCATTGCGAGAACCACATCAACTCCATCGAGCCCCAGGCCGGCGGCGGCTACTCGCTGCACCTGGACAACTCGGAAATGATGGAGGCCGACCTGGTCATGTACGCCACCGGCCGCCACCCCAACACCGCCGGCCTGGGGCTTGCGGAAGCCGGGGTCGGGCTGGGCCGCAACGGCGCCATCCAGGTCGACGCGTTTTCCAAGACCAGCGTCGACAGCATCTACGCCATCGGCGACGCCACCGACCGCGTCGCCCTGACCCCGGTGGCCCTGGCCGAAGGCATGGCGGTCACCGCGACACTCTATGGCGGCGCCCCGGTTTCGGTCGATTACCGCAACATCCCGTCCGCCGTGTTCAGCCACCCGCCGGTGGGCTCCGTCGGCCTGACCGAGGACGAGGCCCGCCAGGACCACGCCGTCGACATTTACATGTCCCGGTTCAAGCCCATGCTGCACACGCTATCGGGCCGCGACGAGCACGCGATGATGAAGCTTATCGTCGACCGCAAGAGCGACCGGGTGCTGGGCCTGCACATGGTCGGCGCCGACGCGCCGGAAATCGTCCAGGGGTTCGCCGTCGCGCTCAAGTGCGGCGCCACCAAGGCGCAATTCGATTCCACCATCGGTATCCATCCGACGGCGGCGGAGGAATTCGTCACCATGCGCCAGAAACTGCCGGAACACGACCAATGACCGGGGCGCCGTTCCGTTAACGTTCTCGCGGCTGAATCGAATGACTTTCTTGCGTCGCTGGCATAGGCTGCGGCGGGATCAACGCGAACCAACGTGAATCCTGGTCACCGGCGACGTCAACAAACGCCTGGAAATCACAGTGATGGACCGTTATCTGAAATAGGATATATTTGACCCTATGCTAAACGGAATACAAAGGTACTCCGGTCATCCGGTCATTGGAAACTGAAGATTACATGGGCGAAGTCGAAACACCGGTTGGCAACGACACTCCTCCCGCGCGGTCTCCCGGCCGGGACGCGGCGGTGTTGACGCAGCGTTTCGTCGCGCTTTCGTTTTGCCGCGCCGATATCCTGTTCGAGATCGACAACGCCGAGAACATCGTCTTTTCCGCCGGCACCACGCCGGAGCTTTTGGGCAAGACCGCCGGCGAATTGTCCGGCACGCCGTTCCTCGACATCATCGACGAACGCGACCGCCCGATGGTGTCCGAGATGTTCGCCATGGTCGTCCGTGCCGACAGCCGCATCGACGACATCGGCGTGCGCCTGTCCCTGGCCAACGGCAAGACCCCGGAAGCGACGCTGGCCGGCTACCGGGTCCCGGATTTCAACAATCACCTGTTCCTCGCCGTCAAAGTGGCGCCGCACAAGAAGGCCCAGCCCCGGCGCCGCGACGCCGACCGCGACGAGCAATCGGGCGTGCTCAGCGCCGACGCCTACAAGGACCTGGCCGCCGACCGCATCCGCGCCGTGCACCAGGCCGGCGGCGAAGCCAAGATGACCATGGTCAAGGTCAACAACCTCGAGAAAGCCCAGGAAGGCCTGAACGAGGACGGCCAGACGCAACTGCTCTCCGCCATCGGCGACGTGCTCAACGCGCAATCGCTGGGCGGCGATTCCGCCGGGCGGATCGATGCCGAACACTTCAGCTTCATCCATTCGGGCGACGTCGACGCCGCGGAGGTCGAGCGCCGGATCGAGGCCGCCGCGCGTGACCTCACGCCGGAAGGGGTGGAGATCACGTCGAGCACCGAAACCATCGACGCGGACCCGGAAGCGCTCAGCGACGAACAGATGGCGAAGGCCATCACCTATTCCATGCGCCGCTTCAGCGAGGGCAAGAGCGTCGGCGACGGCTCGCTCTCTGGCCAGTTCCAGACCCTGATGCAGGAAACCATGGAATCGGTCGAGTCGTTCCGCAAAATTTGCCAGACCCGCGATTTCGACCTGCATTACATGCCCATCTGCAATCTCAAGACCGGCAAGGTGCATCACGTCGAGGCCCTGACCCGGTTCCGCGGCTCCTTCGGCGCCCAGGGCTCTCCCTACGAATTGATCACCCTGGCCGAGGAGATCGGAATCATTTCGGAGTTCGACCTGGCGGTGGCGCGCAAGGCCGTCGACATGATCCAGGAGAGCGTCACCGGGCGGCGAATTCCGCCGATCGCGGTCAACGTTTCCGGCCACTCCATCGCCAGCAAGGAATTCGTCAACGATCTGCGCGATCTTCTGCGCCGGGCCACCAACCTGTCGCGCATGCTGTCGCTGGAGATCACCGAATCGGCCGAAATCACCGACTTCGAACTGGTCAACAACCACATCCAGGAATTCCGCGAACGCGGCTTCCACGTGGCGCTCGACGATTTCGGCGCCGGCGCGGCCAGCTTCGACTACCTGAACTCCTTCGAAATCGACGTGGTCAAGTTCGACGGGCCCGTCGTGCAGCGCGCGCACCGCACGGAAAAGGGCCGCGCCTTCCTGGCCTCCATGGCGACGCTCTGCAAAGAAACCGGCATCGAGACCATCGCCGAGATGGTCGAGGATCAGGAACTGGCCGATTTCCTCCTCGATTGCGGCGTCATGTACGGCCAGGGCTGGCACTTCGGCAAGCCGGCCGCCGACATCGGCACGTTCCGCCACATGATGAGTTGATCGGCGCTTCGATCCCTCCGATCGTCATGCGCTGGCGCGACCCGCGCATCCACGACGTCTCCGTCCGAGCCCGGGTCAAGTCCAGCCTTCGCCCAAGTCGCGGATCTCCGGGTCGAGCCAGATGATGCCCGGGCTGGGATGTGGAGTGGAGCGGACCGGAATCTATTGATTTGGCTTTGTCTCGAAGTGACCCGAAGCGGACACACGCCACTATTGTCTGCAAACCTTCTTGCAGGTATTGCGTGCCGCTTCGCAGGCAAACTTTCCTTCGAGGAAGTATTGTTGCGGACGAGAGTTCCAAGCCATATTCAACGTGACTCGCTTCATGCATGCGGCGAGCTGATCGTCGCAGCTTGGGGAGCAAGCCGGGTTGAAAGCGGTGAAGGTTTCCCAGGGCAGTAATTCCTTCCCGGTCACGTTCATCGCCTTGCCGCCGCGGTCAACCGCCTGAACCCATTTGCCGTGATGGCCCAGGAACCCGATGTGATCACCAAAGCTGATCGAAAACAGGCGGCGCTTGTCGACTGCATTTATGGGTTTGGTCTTCTTATTCAGACCGGCTTTTTGGATCGTGAATTTTTCCCAATCCCGGACATAATCGACATGCCCGGTCAGTTTGCCGTTCTTATGCGCGGTCCAATAACGGCCCCAATTGGTTTTGACGACGACCTTGTCGCCGTGCATCAAAAATCCGCCGTTCAGATCGAATACCGTATGAACGCCACCTGCCTCGCATTTCGTGCCCTTGGCATCAACCGTCTTCTTGTCGTCCGAGGAAGTGACGAAGTTCGTGCCGTTGTTGGTCATGAGACAATATTTGTACTTTGGCGCAGCGTTCAAATCCTTAAGGAACTGCGGCAATTCGATATTAAACGTCTCCCATTCCTTCCAATCACCACGGTTCGCAACAAGGGGGGCGATACTCTTCATCCCCGAGCCAAGTTCGACCGCCACATAGCGGGCGTGCGTGGTGTTGTGGAGGGCAATCGGTTTGTTGAAATCGATGTTGTCACCGCCCAGCCAATTGTCCCATTTCCCGATCTGGCGAATACGGAAGGTCTCCCATTCCTTGATATAGGTTCGATTGGCTTCCAGCTTGCCGTTCTTTTGCGCCGACCAATAACGCCCCCAATGGGTTTTGATCGCCACAGTGTCATTGGTGAACAGTTGATTGCCGGTGAGATCGATCAGCGTCATCGTTTCCAATTCGTTGCATTGGGAACTGGCGGCGAAGACGCTTTTCTTGTCCTTAACGTTGGTGACGAATTTGCCGTTGTGGGCCTTCAAACACACCGTGTATTCGACAGGGTCGAACGCATCAGCCGTGGGCGGCAAGACCAGGGCCGTTAGGAGAGCAAAAAGCGGGAGCAAGCGATGGGACATGGCCGATTCCTTCAATCAGATACCTTGAGGTCTAACAATGCTGTGATCGATTTTCCAGCGAAACCATGCAACCAGCCTTACAATTTGTAAATTTTTCATGACGTTCACTGAAATTCTCACTGGTTCGTAATAAGTGACATCATAATCTAAAAAGTTTAGCTCTATCTCAGCCTTCAAATTGAAATTTCGATACGCGTCAAATGTCCGGTCCTGGCTCGTTTCAGACCTCCGCGACCGCGGCCAGTGGTGTCGTCTTTCGGCAGAATAACGGAACAGACCAATTTAGCTGCCGATGATATTTTAGGAATTTATTGACTTTTATAGGTTTTGTGTTATGGTCGCTGTTCGTAGTGTCGAGCTGTCGGCACAGGCGCGCTATTGCACAATCGAATCAGAGAGACGCCGGGACCGATGCCCGCCGGTGGGCGGGAAGGTTGGGGCCGGCTTTGAGGACGGTCGATGATGCCTGCGGCATCAAGCGGGTTGCCGGGTCGAGCCCGGCAATGGCGGGTTTTTTCGGGGCGGGGTGAAATTGGGTTCGTTCCTGAGATTTTTTTGAAAATCTTTTGGAATCAATAGGTTCCAACCCGCGTTTTTTAACCCTGCCCGGGCGGATCACCCCCACCCCGCCCCACCCCCATCAAGCGGGAGGGAGTCTGGACCGTGCGCCGGCAACCGCATTCCCTCCCCCCTTGTGGGGGAGGGTTAGGGTGGGGGGTATGTGGCGGACGTGCGAAACGTCTGTCTCATGACCGGGGAAAATTGGGTTCGTTTCCCAGATTTTTTTTTCATGCCGTTGAAAATATTGCGTTTCTGACCCCGGAAAAACGCAACCGAAACGAAATCGCCGACGGGGCGGGGGCAGCAACCGGCGGACGGAACGGGTGCGGTTTTTCTGGCATTCCATGGCCATGCGGCGTATATCCTGGGCAGCTTTCGCGGTGCCGACGAGGTAGCGGCGGAACCCTGGGCAACGAATTTAAGCCAACACGCTAACGACGAGGTCGGTCATGGCCGAGAAATGGACGCCGGGTAGCTGGCGCGAAAAACCCATCCTTCAGGTGCCGGAATACCCGGACGCCGCAGTCCTGGCCGACGTCGAGCAGCGCCTGGGCAAGTCGCCGCCGCTGGTGTTCGCCGGCGAGGCCCGCAACCTGCGCCGCGCGCTCGGCAAGGTCGCCGACGGCCAGGCTTTCGTCCTTCTGGGCGGCGACTGCGCCGAGAGCTTCGCCGAATTCAGCGCCGACAACATCCGCGACACCTTCCGCGTGCTCTTGCAGATGGCCGTCATCCTGACCTTCGGCGCGGCGCTTCCGGTGGTCAAGATCGGCCGCCTGGCCGGTCAGTTCGCCAAGCCGCGCTCGGCGCCGATGGAAACCATCGGCGGTGTCGAACTGCCGTCCTACCGGGGCGACATGGTCAACGGCATCGAGTTCGAGGAAAGCTCGCGCATTCCGGACCCCGAACGCCTGATGCGCGTCTACAACCAGTCCGCCTCGACGCTCAACCTGTTGCGTGCCTTCTCCCAGGGCGGCTATGCCGACCTGCACAAGGTGCATCAGTGGAACCTGGGCTTCGTCGCCGACAGCCCGGCGGTGGAACGCTATCGCAACCTGGCCGACCGGCTGGGCGAGGCGTTGGAGTTCATGGCCGCCTGCGGCATGACCTCGGACACCACGCCGCAAATCCGCGAGACCGAGTTCTACACCGCGCACGAGGGCCTTTTGCTGAATTACGAAGAGGCGCTGACGCGGGTCGATTCGACGTCCGGCGATCTCTACGCCACCTCGGCGCACATGCTGTGGATCGGCGAGCGCACCCGCCAGTTGGACGGCGCCCACGTCGAATACATGCGCGGCATCGCCAACCCGGTCGGCTGCAAGGTCGGCCCAGGCATGGACGGCGACGAACTGATCCGCCTGATCGACATCCTCAACCCCAGGAACGATTCCGGGCGGCTGACGCTGATCGCGCGCATGGGCGCCGAAACCATCCGCGAAAAACTGCCCGCCCTGGCGCGCCGGGTGCGCGACGAGGGCCGCTCGGTGGTGTGGATTTCCGATCCCATGCACGGCAACACCATCAAAAGCTCGTCCGGCTACAAGACGCGGCCGTTCGAACGCATCCTCGACGAGGTCAAGGGCTTCTTCGAGGTGCACCGGGCCGAAGGCACTCATGCCGGCGGCGTGCATTTCGAGATGACCGGCCAGGACGTGACCGAATGCACGGGCGGCGCGCGGGCCATCTCCGACGACGACCTGTCGGCGCGCTACCACACGCACTGCGATCCGCGCCTCAATGCGTCGCAGTCGCTGGAGCTGGCTTTCCTGCTGGCCGAAATGCTGAAGGAAGGCCGCGGCCAGATGCAAGAACGCGTCGCCGCCCAATCGTAGGCGCGCGGCGCCGGAAGGCTGAAGCGATGGTGCAGAAAACCGACCCCACCAAACCCGTCCCCAATCCCGCCTCCGAACTGGAGCAGGAGGTTACGGCGTGGACGGACAACTATTTCCTCAAGACCAAGACGGCGGTCGAAGCCTTCGGCGACCATGAGGTCACCTATGCGGTATTCATGCGCCGCCCGGTGGTGTTCGCGCCAAAGCTGATGGTCGATTGGATCGATGCCGTCGCCGCCGGACGCGGCGCCGACATCCGCGTCGAGCTGAACTACGAGGAAGGCCAGTGGGTCGGCGCCGGCGAGCCGCTGCTCTACATCACCGGCCCCTTCAGCCAGTTGGTGGACCTGGAAACGCTCTACCTGCAGCGCCTGGGCCCGCCCTGCGTCGCCGCCTACAACGCCTTCACCATGTGCGTGGAACTGCCGGAAACGGCCTTCCTGGCCATGGACGCGCGCCATTGCGCCGGCAAGGAAATGGCCGAGATGATGGCCTATGCCGCCGCCGTCGGTTCGCATGCCGCGCAGGTGCAGATCGGCGCCAAGGGTTTCATCGGCAACGCCACCACCGCGACGGCGCACTATTTCGGCAACGAAAAGGGCATGGGCACCATGCCGCACGCGCTGATCGGCTATGCCGGCTCCACCCTGAAGGCGGCGGAGATGTATGTCGCCACCTTCCCCGACGAGCCGCTGACGGTGCTGGTCGACTATTACGGCCGCGAGGTCACCGACGCGTTGACCGTCTGCCGGCGCTTTCCCAACCTGGCGTCGGAAGGCCGGCTCGCGGTGCGCCTCGATACCCACGGCGGACGCTTCGTCGAAGGGCTCGACCCGGGCCAGTCCTACGCCGTGCTGGAACGCCACGCGCCGCTGGCGGTGCGCCGCTACCGCAACCCGAACGAATTGCGCCTGCTCACCGGCACCGGCGTCTCGGCGGCGGCCATCTTCCATATGCGTGAAAACCTGGACCGCGAAGGTTTCGACAAGGTCCAGATCGTCGCATCCTCCGGGTTCGATGTGGTCAAATGCAAGGTCATGGCCGACGTGGCTGCGCCCATCGACGTGGTCGGCACCGGTTCCTATATTCCCGAGTCCTGGCCCGAAACCTATGCCACCGCCGACATCGTCGCCTACGACGGACGCAAGAGCGTCAAGGTCGGCCGCGAATTCCTGCTGCAGAAAATCAACGGATAAGGGGCGAGCATGGACAAGATCGAACTCACCGTGCACGAGTTCATGACCATCATGGGCACATTGGACGAAAAATTCGGCGGCCGCCAGGCGGCGGCGGGCGATTCCATTTACGCCGCCTGGCACGAGCAGTGGCGCGCGCTGGACGCGCGCCTGGAGAAGCTCGGCCTGATGGAGCGCGCCGACATGCTGTTCGACGGCAAGGTGGCCATCAACGCGCTGGCCGAACCGCACTTCCGCGAACTGATCGGGGTGGTCGAGAGCCGTGTCGCCTTCAACCAGCAACTGCTGGACGACGGCGACGAGGACGCCGACGAGGAGGAGCTCGAGATGTGGCAGACGCGGCTCGGCGAATTGCAGGCGATGCACGATTCGTCGGACTGGCGCAACCAGTCCTGAGCGCCGCTTGTCCGAACGCCCTGAAAAAGCCGCGCCGACCATCGGCATCGTCAGCCTGGGCTGCCCGAAGGCGCTGGTCGATTCCGAACGCATCCTGACCAAGCTTTCCGCCGAAGGCTACCGGATCTCCGCCACCTACGAAGGCGCCGACGCGGTGATCGTCAACACTTGCGGGTTCCTCGACAGCGCCAAGCGGGAATCGCTGGACGCCATCGGCGAGGCCCTGGCCGAGAACGGCCGCGTCATCGTCACCGGCTGCATGGGCACCGACGAGGCCGCCATCCGCGCGGCCCACCCGGGCGTCCTGGCGGTCAGCGGCCCGCACCAGTACGAGGCCGTCGTCGCCGCCGTGCACGACGCGGTACCGCCGGCGCACGACCCGTTCCTGGATCTGGTGCCACCGGAAGGACTGCACCTGACGCCGCGCCACTTCGCCTATCTGAAGATCTCGGAGGGCTGCAACCACCACTGCAGCTTCTGCATCATCCCATCCTTACGCGGCCGGCTGCAATCGCGCCCGGTGAAGCATGTGCTGTCCGAAGCCGAGCGGCTGGTCAACGCTGGCGTGCGCGAGATCCTGGTGATCTCCCAGGACACCAGCGCCTACGGGGTCGACCTCAAACACGCCGCCGGAGACTGGAAAGGCCGCGAGGTCCGCGCCCACATGACCGACCTTGCCGCGGCCTTGGGCGATCTCGGCGTCTGGGTGCGGCTGCATTACGTCTATCCCTACCCGCATGTGGACGAGGTCATTCCGCTGATGGCGGACGGCAAGCTGCTGCCCTACCTGGATATCCCCTTCCAGCATGCCAGCCCGCGCATACTGAAAGCGATGAAGCGCCCGGCCGACCATGAGCGCGTGCTGGAACGCATCCAGGGCTGGCGCCAAGTCTGTCCCGACATCACCATCCGCTCCACCTTCATCGTCGGCTTTCCCGGCGAGACGGAGGAGGACTTCTCGCACCTCCTGCAATGGCTGGAAGAGGCGCGGCTCGACCGGGTCGGCTGCTTCAAGTACGAGCACGTCGAAGGCGCCGACGCCAACGCGCTTCCGGGCGCCGTCGACGCGGACGAGATGGACGAACGCTGGGAACGGCTGATGGAAACCCAGCACCGGATCAGCGCCGAGAAGATGCGGGCCAAGGTCGGCCGCACGCTCGATGTCATCATCGACGAGGTCCAGGACGACGGCGCCATCGGTCGCACCGAGGGCGACGCGCCGGAAATCGACGGCATCGTCACCATCGACGGCGCGGACGACCTGCAGCCGGGCGACATCGTCCGGGTCGAGATCACCGGCGCCGACGACTACGACCTTTCGGGCCGCCTCGCCGTCTAACTCTCGAAGGCGCGGACGATGCTGTCGGTATCGATGCCGTAGGTGCGGTAGAGGTCGTCCAGCCCGCCGCATTGGCCGAAGCCGTCGACACCGAGCCCCTGCACCCGCTGCCCGGCGACGGAGCCGATCCAAGACAACGTTGCCGGATGACCGTCCAGCACCGAGACCACGGGCGCGTCGCGCCCGACAGCCGCGATCAGCCGGGCAATGTGCGAGGCCTGGCCGGTCTTGCGCCAGTCCTTGTAGAGCCGGTCCGGCGAGGTGACGGCCAGCACGCCGGCGCCGTCCAGCTTCGCCGCCGCCGCCTGCGCCTCGGCGGCGAGCACGCCGGTATAGATGACGCAGCCGGCATCCGGGTCGGCGGGCGGCTTCATCCAGTAGCCGCCGGCGATGACGTCTTTGGTCATGGCATCATCGAACACGCGGTCCGGCTGGTCGAAGGCGCGGGTCGAGAGCCGCAGGTAGACGGCGCCGCCGTCGTCCGCCTGCATGTGCTGGAAGCCCCAACGCATGATCGCCGCCAGTTCATCCGCGTAGGCGGGCTCGAAATAGGCGAGCCCCGGCTGGCCGAGGCCGATCAGCGGGGTCGCGATCGATTGGTGCGCGCCGCCCTCCGGCGCCAGCGTAATGCCCGACGGCGTCGCCACCGCCATGAAACGCGCATCCTGGTAACAGGCGTAGTTGAGCGCATCGAGGCCGCGCTGGATGAAGGGATCGTAGAGCGTGCCGATGGGCAAAAGACGCTCGCCGAAGATCTCGTGCGCGAGGCCGAGCGCGGCGAGCAGGATGAACAGGTTGTTCTCGGCGATGCCCAGTTCCATGTGCTGGCCGGCCTCGGTGAAGGTCCATTTCTGCGCCGACGGGATCTGGCGCGCGCGGAAGGTGTCGGCCTTCTCGGCGTGGGCGAAGAGGCCGCGCCGGTTGACCCAACCGCCCAGGTTGGTGGACTGGGTGACGTCCGGCGAGGTGGTGACGATGCGCCTGGCGAGCTCCGTGTCCTCGCCGGCGAGATCATAGAGAATGCGCCCGAAAGCCTCCTGGGTGGAGAGCCGTTTCGAATCGGGAAGCGGCAGGCGGTCCGGCACAGCGACGGGCTGCGCGGTCTTGCGCCGGGGGCCTTGCCGGTTGAAGGGAACGCGGTCGAGAAACGCCCGGAGGCCGGCGCTTTTCTCGCCGATGCCGGCGAAGGGCTCCCACTCCCGCCCCTCGTCGATGCCGAGGCTGGCGCGATAGCCGTCCATCTGTTCCGGCGTCATCAGCCCGGCATGGTTGTCCTTATGACCCTGCAACGGCAGCCCCCAACCCTTCACCGTGTAGGCGATGAAACAGGTGGGGACGTCGTCCTGGGCAGCCGTGGCGAAGGCGTCGAGGACCGTCTCCAGGCAATGCCCACCCAGGTTGGTCATCAATGCGTGCAGGGCTTCGTCGGTGTAGCCGGCGATCAGCCGCGCCGTTTCCGGGTCGCTGCCGATGTCCGCCATCAGGTGGTCGCGCCAGGCGGCACCGCCCTGGAAGGTGAGCGCCGCGTAGAGGTCGTTGGGGCAGTTGTTGATCCATTTGCGGAGCGCTTGGCCGCCGGGGCGCCCGAATGCCTCCATCATGCGCTTGCCGTACTTGATGGTGATCACCCGCCAGCCGGTGGTGCGAAACAGCCGGTCGATCAACCGGAACAGGTGATCGGAAACGACACCATCGAGGCTCTGGCGGTTGTAGTCGATGATCCACCAGCAGTTCCGGAGACCGTGCTTCCAGCCTTCCCACAGCGCCTCGTACATATTGCCCTCGTCGAGCTCGGCGTCGCCGACCAGCGCGATCATGCGGCCCGGCGCGTCGGCGCGCTGGCTTTCCATGTGGCGGCGCAGGTAGTCCTGCACCATGGAAGCGAACAGCGTCATCGCCGGGCCGAGCCCGACCGAGCCGGTGGAGAAATCCACGTCGTCGGCGTCCTTGGTGCGCGAAGGGTAGCTTTGCGCGCCGCCGAGCGCGCGGAAGGCCTCCAGGTTTTCCCGTGTCTGGTTGCCGAGCAGGTACTGGATGGCGTGGAACACGGGACTGGCGTGCGGTTTCACCGCGACCCGGTCCTGCGGGCGAAGCGCATGAAAATAGAGCGCCGTCATCAACGTCACCGCCGATGCGCAGGACGCCTGATGGCCGCCGACCTTGAGGCCGTCGGCCTTGGGCCGCAGATGGTTGGCGTGATGGATGGTCCAACTGGAAAGCCAGCGCACCTGGCGCTCCAGATCGGCCAGATGCGTCAGGTCGCCGGCACCAACGCCGTGCGGGGTGGGATCGATGGTGGCGGGAACTTCGTCGCGTGGCGCCATGGCGGCAGTCCTTCATTGCTCCATTCAGGACCCCATGATAATCGAAACCGCACCGCAGTTCCTTGCGAACTGATGCTCAAGAATGCTACTGAACGCAATAAATATGTTTTTTTGACGTAGGTTTTAGATGAAATCTCCAAATATTGAACTCGACAAGATAGACCTGCGCATCCTCGCCGCGCTCCAGGCGGACGCGCGGCTGCGCAACGTGGAGTTGGCCGACCAGGTCGGCCTGTCGGCCTCGCCCTGCCTGCGCCGGGTCAAGCGGCTGCAGGATTCCGGCGTCATTCGCGGCTACGCGACGCTTGTCGATCCGGAAGCCGTCGGCCTGCCGGTCAGCGTGTTCATCCAAGTCACCCTGGAAAAACAGACGGAAGCGGCGCTGGAGGTTTTCGAACGGCACATGGCCGAATGGCCGGAAGTCATGGAATGCTACCTGATGACGGGCGATTCCGACTACCTGCTCCGGGTCGTCGCCGCCGACCTTTCCGCCTACCAGGAATTCCTCATGCAGAAACTGACCCGCGTTGATGGCGTCGCCTCGATCAAATCCTCTTTCGCGCTCCGGCGGATCGCCTATCGCACGGCGCTGCCGGTGCGAGCGGATCATGAATAGGAAGCGCCGGAGCTTCACCGCCGCCTTGGCACTGTTTCTAGCAGCGGGCCTGTTCCCGGCGGTCGCCCCGGCGGCACCCAAATCGGAACTCTGGCCGCGCTGGGAAGCTCATGACCCCGCTGCCAAACAATCGATCGACCATGGCGCCTGGGACCGCTTTCTCGGCAGTTTCGTCGTGCCCGGCGCCGACGGCATCAACCGTGTCGCCTACGCCAGGGCCGCGGGAAATGCCGCGGGCGAGTTGCAGGGGTATCTGGATGCCATGGCCGCCCAACCCATCAGCCGGTTTGGCCGGGCCGAACAGAAAGCCTATTGGATCAACCTCTACAACGCGCTGACGGTGAAGGTGGTGATTGACCATCTGCCGGTCGCCTCGATCCGCGACATCGATCTCGGCGGTGGCGGCTTCTTCAGCAGCGGCCCCTGGGACAAGAAACTGATCGACGTCGAGGGCGAACCCGTCAGCCTCAACGACATCGAGCACCGCATCCTCAGGCCCATCTGGCGCGATCCGCGCCTGCACTACGCGCTCAACTGCGCCTCGCTCGGCTGCCCCAACCTGGCCACCCGCGCCTACGTTCCCGAACGCCTGGAGGAAATGCTGATCCAGGCGGCCAAGGCCTACATCAACCATCCGCGCGGCGTGCGCATCGAAAAAGGCGATATCACGCTGTCGAAGATTTACGACTGGTACGCGGAGGATTTCGGCGACGAGCCGGGCCTGCTCGACCACATCCGCCAATACGCCACGTCAGACCTGGAAACCCAGATGATGCTGGCGAAAGGCATCGACGGTTACAATTACGATTGGGGCTTGAACGGGGTAGAGTGAAGCCTGGCCCGGCAGCCGTTATCAACTCCCGGTGGCCGGCTTTCGGAACTTCACATTGAGATAACGCATCGCATCCATAATCGGGACGAAAAGGTTCAACCCGACGGACGTCTGTCCTCCGTATCCGGCATAACTGACACCGACTACATTTCCATTGCCATCGACCAAAGCACCGCCGCTGTTGCCGCCGTGAATATCGACGTCGGCCTGAATGTCCTCCAGGCCGTATGTATTGCCTTTGAACTTGCTCACCACGCCCTTGCTGACGGTACCCTTCAACTGCTTCAGCAAGGGCGAGCCGATGGCATAGACGTCTTCCGTGACCTTCACGGGCGATGTGCGAATCGGTATCGGCCGATAGCCGCTGTTTTCGACCTTCACCAGGGCGACATCGCGCTTTCGGTGGCTGCGGAGAACCTCGCCGACCGTCTTTCGCCCCGTCAACAATTCGATGCGGACGAAATTTTGGCCATCAATGACGTGATGGTTGGTCATGATCAGCGTCGGCGTGATGAAGAATCCCGAACCGTGGCCGCTACCGTTATCGATGGTGACGACGGACAAGCGGATGTCATCGATATTGTCGGCGATCGGTTTCGTCCACGTCGGGAACCGCGGTATTTCCAGGGTCACTTCCTCGACTTTCCTGACGTCCGCAATGGTGTCTTGGCGCGCCGATAGCAGCGCCGCCAATTCAGGTTCCGCCGCCAGATTGTTGACGGCATTGCCGAAGGCGTTCTGGACCAGAATCAATTCGCCGCCCGGAAGCCCCTTCTCCAACTCGGCTGCACCTCGGGTGACCGTCTCGAACACGACCTTGCGTTCGAACACGTCAAAAACCTGCCAGCGCACGCGCACGGCCCCTTTGCCACGCACCTCCTGGCGCGGCAGGCGGGTCCAAAAATCCTTCTTCTGGCAAGCGTTCAGTTTGATTTCGTCGATCTGTCCGCCGACCAGAAACCTCGGCTTGGCGGCGTTGGCCGTGGCAGCGGCAAACAGCTTGTCCGGATTACCGACGACGTTGAAGTTGGCGTTCTTCATGGTATCGAAAAAGATGTCCGCGAATTCCACGTCGCGGCTCATGACGCGCCCCTGATTCCAATAGATTTTCCCGCCTTGGCCATAGCAATCCGTGAATCCGAACAAATCCGGTTCATAGGCACCGATCAACTCGCCCCGGCGCACCTTGATGCCGATCCGGTCGAAGCCGACCGGTGCCAGTTTCGCGGCATCGGCGATCTCGACGGGGGTTTTCGTCTCCACCTTGGGCACCTCGACCGGGACGGTCTGGCACGCGCTCAAGACGGTCGCGGTGACCATCGCCAGCACCGTCGTTTCAATATGACGAGTCTTGAATCTGCCCATTCTGACGTGCTCCTCAGAATCTCGATAAATATTTTTTAGAGAATTTCTTTTATTTTTTACTCTATTAACGCAACTCTCTGCAAGCCGTACCATCACGGCCGCATCGCTCAGGTCACTTGAATTCCAGCGGAGGCGGGTTAGCCTGTGACGACTGAACAAAACCGGGAGGACCCCATGGGCCAGGACATCACCTTGACCGCGTCGGACGGGCATTCGTTCGGCGCCTACCGTTGCGAGCCGGAGGGCCGAACCCTCGGCGCCGTCGTCGTCATTCAGGAAATCTTTGGCGTCAACGACCATATCCGCGATGTCGCCGAGCGCTATGCCCAACTGGGTTGGCTAACCATCGCGCCGGCGCTCTATGATCGCTGGAACCCGGGCTTCACCGCCGGCTACACCCCCGACGACATCGCCGTCGGGCGCGAACTGAAGGACACCGCCAACGCCGAGATCGACAAGGTGATGCTCGACGTCGAAGCCGCCCGCGCCAACGTCGCCGAGGCCGGCAAGGTCGGCGTCACCGGCTTTTGCTGGGGCGGCGTGGTGACCTGGCTGGCCGCCTGCCGGCTTCCGTTCGATGCCGCCGCCTGCTACTACGGCGCCGGTATCATCAACACCAAGGACGAACACCCCAACTGCGCCACGATCATGCATTTCGGCAACCTGGACGCCTCCATTCCCATGGCCGATGTGAATGCCATCTCGGCGGCGCAGCCGGACGTGGAGGTTTTCGTCTACGACGCCGACCACGGTTTCCATTGCGACCAGCGCGGCCAGTTCAACCCGCGCGCCGCCAACATCGCGGCCATGCGCACCGGACGGCTGTTCGACACCAACCTGAGAGGCTGACGCATGACCAACGAACCCGGCACGCCGCCCGTCATCGGTGTCATCGGCGGCAGCGGCATCTATGAGGTCGATGGACTTGAGAATGCCGAATGGCGGCGCATCGAAAGCCCGTTCGGCGAGATGTCGGACGAGGTGCTCTGCGGCGATTTGGGCGGCCAGCCGATGGTGTTCCTGCCCCGCCACGGCCGCGGCCACCGCATCCCGCCCTCGGAACTCAACTTTCGCGCCAATATCGATGGCCTCAAGCGCGCCGGCGTGACGGAAATCCTCTCGGTCTCCGCCTGCGGGTCGTTGAAGGAAGAGTTGCCGCCCGGCACCTTCGTCGTCTGCGACCAGTTCATCGACCGCACCTTCGCACGGGAGAAATCGTTCTTCGGCACCGGATTGGTGGCGCATGTGGGACTCGGCCACCCGACCTGCTCGCGCCTGCAAGGAGCGGTGGCGGAAGCGCTTTCGGAGCTCGACATCCCGCACCAGGTCGGTGGCACCTACCTGGCCATGGAAGGCCCGCAGTTCTCGACCCTGGCGGAATCGAAACTGTATCGCTCCTGGGGCTGCGACGTCATCGGCATGACCAACATGCCGGAAGCCAAGCTCGCGCGCGAGGCGGAGATCTGCTACGTCACCGTCGCCATGGTCACCGACTACGACTGCTGGCATCCGGACCACGACCATGTGACGGTCGATTCGATCATCGGGGTCTTGCTCGACAACGCCGACAAGGGCCGCGCGCTGGTCAAGCAAACGGCCCCGAAACTCGCCGGCCGTGCCTCCAGTTGCCAGGCCGGCTGCCAAACCGCGCTCGACAACGCCATCATCACCGCCCCCGACGCCCGCGATCCCGACATGGCCGCCAAACTCGACGCCATCGCCGGACGGGTGCTCGGCGGCTGACAGAACCGGGAGGACACAAATGCCGAAGGCCTATTGGATCGGGTCGCACATGACCATCAAGGACACGGAAAAAATGCAGGCTTATGCCGCACTGGCCGGCCCCGCCATCGCCAAGCACGGCGGCCAGTTCCTGGCCCGCGGCGGCGCCACCGCCACCATGGAAGGCCCGGAACAGACGCGTGTCGTCGTCACCGAATTCCCGAGCCTGCAAGCGGCCGTGGACTGCTACAACTCGGACGACTACCAAGCCGCCCATGCCAAGATCGATGGCGGCGTGGACCGCTCCATCTACATCGTCGAGGCGCTCGAGTAGCGGGTGGCCGGCACCACACGCATCCGGCCGGCCGAGACCGGCGATGTTTCGGCGATGATCGCCATCGCCACCGCCGCCTACGCCATCTATATCGAACGCATCGGCAAAGAACCCGCGCCCATGGTCGCGGACTTCGCCCAGCACGTGAGCGCGCACGAGGGTTATGTGCTGGAAGACGGTGGCGAGGTGGTCGGCTACATCGTCACGTTCGAGAAAGACGGCCGGCAGTTCATCGAGAACGTCGCCGTCCGCCCCAGCCGCCAGGGCTCGGGCCATGGCCGCAAACTGCTCGAGTTCGCCGAAGAGGAGGCCCGCCGTCACGGGCGCGATCGGCTGTTCCTCTACACCAACGCAAAGATGACCGAGAACCTGGACACCTATCCTCGTCTGGGTTACGTCGAAACCCACCGCATTCACGAGGACGGTTTCGACCGGGTCTATTTCGAGAAGGAGCTCCCCGCATGAACGTCGACGGCACCCCCTATCGCACCATCTGGCTCGCCGATGACGGCGAGACCGTCGAGATCATCGACCAGACCCGGCTGCCGCACGAATTCATCGTCGTGCCGCTGAACGGCCTCACCGATGCCTGCACCGCGATCCGCGACATGTGGGTGCGGGGCGCGCCGCTGATCGGCGCCACCGCCGCCTACGGCATGGCGTTGGCGATGAACGAGGATGCCTCCGACGCCGGCCTCGCCAACGCCTACGACCGCTTGTACGAAACGCGGCCGACGGCGGTCAATCTGCGCTGGGCGCTGGACGATCTGAAGGGCTTGTTGACGGAGCTTCCCGCCGGCCAACGGGTCGCCGCCGCCTACAAGCGCGCCGCCGAGATTGCCGACGAGGACGTGGAAATCTGCTCCAGCCTGGGCGACAACGGCAAGCCCCTGATCGAAGCTCAATGGGAAAAGCGCGGCAAGCCCGACCGGGTCAACGTGCTGACGCACTGCAACGCCGGCTGGCTCGCCACGGTGGATTGGGGAACGGCGCTGGCGCCCATCTACAAGGCACACGACGCCGGCATTCCGGTGCACGTCTGGGTCGACGAGACCCGGCCGCGCAACCAGGGTGCCAGCCTGACGGCCTGGGAACTGGGCCAGCACGGGGTGCCGCACACGGTGATCGTCGACAACGCCGGCGGCCACCTGATGCAGCACGGTCAGGTGGACCTCTGCATCACCGGCACCGACCGCACGGCGGCATCGGGCGATGTCTGCAACAAGATCGGCACCTACCTGAAGGCGCTCGCCGCGCACGACAACGGCGTACCGTTCTACGTGGCGCTGCCGGGCCCGACCATCGATTGGACGCTCACCGATGGGGTGCGCGACATTCCGATCGAACTGCGTGACGGCACGGAGGTGACAGAGATCATGGGCCGGGCGCCGGACGGTCGCATCACCAGCGTGCAACTGACGCCCGACGGCACCAACGCCGCCAACTTCGCCTTCGACGTGACGCCGGCACGGCTGGTCACCGGGTTGATCACGGAGCGCGGCGTCGCCGAGGCCTCGCAGCCGGGCCTAGCGGCGCTCTATCCGGAATTCGCCAAGTCCTGATCGGGACGATCGGCGGCACTCACTCGCCTGCCAGGTCGACGTAGCCGCGCTCGATGGCGTGGGTCAGTTCGGCGAAGGCCTTGCGCGCCTCCTCGTAGGCCTCGCGCTGGCGGCGGAGATCGCTGATCTCGCCCTCGCCCATGGCCTCGCCGTGTTCCTTCTCCGCGAACTTGAAGGCGGCTTCCAGGTAGCGCGCGCGGAGCCGGGCGACGGATACGGCGAAGGGCAGGATCTGGCCCTGCGTCATAGCCGGAATGCGGGTGTGGATGACCTCACGATTGGCCGCCCTGATGGCGTTTTCCAGTTCCATGAGGAAGCGTTTGGCCTTGTCGATCTCCATGCGCGCAGCTCCTGATTTCCCCTCGGCATTGGCACCGATTGCGTGATGTTACCACGGATCGGGGTGGGGGAAACAGCGCGCCCTCGGGCTTGCGAAAGCCCATGGCCTGACGCACATTGCCCCTCAGACGTCACCGAGTGGGAGCCCAACCCGATGAAAAACCTTTGGTCCGATCGCGAAGCCGCGCGTTACGTGCGCCACTATCGCAAGCAGGGCGTCAACGCGGACCTGGCGCTCAGGGTTTACACGTCGCGGCTGTTGGGCGCCAACCCCCGATTGGTCTTGCACGGTGGCGGCAACACGTCGGTAAAAACCACGCTTTCCGACATCATGGGTGACCCGGTGGAGGTCATCTGCGTCAAGGGCTCGGGCTGGGACCTCGGTGACATCGAACCCGAGGGCCTGCCGGCCATGCATCTGGCGCCGCTGCAGAAGATGGTGGCCTTGGATGCGCTCTCGGACGAAAACATGGTCAACGCCCAGCGCACGAATTTGTTGGATTCGACATCGCCCAACCCGTCGGTGGAGACCCTGCTGCACGCCTTTTTGCCGCACAAGTTCATCGATCACACCCACGCCAACGCGGTGCTGGCGCTTTCCGACCAGCCCGACGGCGAAAAAATCTGCCTCGATCTCTACGGCAGGCGCATGGGCTACGTGCCCTATATCATGCCGGGCTTCGCGCTGGCCAAGAAGGCGCGCGAGGTGTTCAACCAAGACCCGACGGTCGAGGGGCTAGTGCTGCACAAGCACGGCGTCTTCACTTTTGCCGATACCGCCAAGCAATCCTACCAGCGCATGATCGCCGTCTGCACCGAGGCCGAGCAGCGCATCAAGAAGGGCCGCAAGAAGACCCTGGTGGCGGCGAAGCTGCCGAAGCGCGCCGCAAAGGCATCCGAGATCGCACCCATCCTGCGTGGTCTCACCGCCGAGGATGGCAAGGCCATGGCACTCGATTTCCGCACGTCGAAGGCCGTGCGCACCTATGTGGACGGCAAGGACCTCGGCCGCTACAGCCAGCTTGGCACCGTCACGCCGGACCACGTCATCCGCACCAAGCCTGTGCCGCTGATCGTGCCGGCACCGGAGGCGGGTGGGCTCGACGCTTGGAAAGGCGCGGCAGAGAAAGCCGTGAACGACTACGTCCGCGACTACCACGCCTACTTCAAGCGCAACAACAAGATTTCCCCGATCAAGAAGACCGAACTCGACCCCATGCCGCGCATCATCCTGGTGCCGGGCGTCGGGCTTTTCGGGCTCGGCAACTCGGCCAAGGCGGCGGCGATCTCGGCCGATTTGGCGGAAACCAACATCGAGGTGATCTCCGATGCGGTGGCCATGGGCGGCTACCAACCGATCCCCGAGTATGATTTCTTCGATATCGAGTACTGGTCGCTGGAGCAGGCCAAACTGGGCAAGGCCGGTGAGAAACCGCTGCAGCGCAAGATCGCCGTCGTCACCGGCGGCGCGTCGGGCATCGGCGCGGCAACAGCGAAAGCCTTCGCCGCCGAAGGCGCGGCGGTGGCGGTGCTGGACCTCGACGCCAAGGCCGCCGAAACGGTTGCCGGCACCATCGGCGGGCTCGGGCTCGGTTGCGACGTTACCGATACCAAACAGGTGACCCAGGCCTTCGATGCCGTCTGCCAGCGTTTCGGCGGCGTCGATATCGCCGTCTCCAACGCCGGCGCCGCCTGGCAGGGCCGCATCGGCGAGGTCGACGAAAAGGTGCTGCGCCAGAGCTTCGAACTCAATTTCTGGGGCCATCAGAACGTCGCCCGCGCCGCCGTGGCGGTAATGCGGAAGCAAGGGCTCGGCGGCTGCCTGTTGTTCAATACGTCGAAACAGGCGGTCAACCCGGGCCGCGACTTCGGCCCCTATGGACTGCCGAAGGCGGCGGCATTGTTTCTCATGAAACAATACGCCCTCGACTACGGCGCCGAGGGCATCCGCTCCAACGCCGTCAACGCCGACCGCATCCGCTCAGGCCTGCTGACCGACGACATGATCAAAAGCCGCTCCAAGGCGCGCGGCTTGAGCGAAACCAAGTACATGGCCGGCAACCTGCTCGGCCGCGAGGTCACCGCCGAAGACGTGGCGCGGGCCTTCGTCGAGTTGGCAAAGGCGGAGGCCACCACGGCGGCTACCATCACCGTCGACGGCGGCAACATCGAGGCGTCGCTGCGCTAGCGCCACAGCGCCTCCCACTCGTGCTTCTTGTATTCGATCAACAGCAGCGAGACGATGCCGCTGACGGTGTCGCCGTCCTCGGATAGCGGCAGACGCAGCGCGGTTTGAAACGTTGCTTCCTCGCCCGGCACCTTGACCCGGAATTCGACCAGGCATGGCTGCTTCTCGTCGACCACGACGCCGTAACTCCGGTAGCTGACCTGGGTGAAGTTGCCGGGCGCCTCATCGAATGTCTTGCCGGTGAGGTCGGTGCCGAATACGGGCGTCAGATGGCTGCCCCAATACCGATAGCGAAAGACGCCGCTGGTCGGGTCGTGATCGACGACCACTGCCGTCGGCAGATAGGCCAGCGGCAGGCGCATGAGATCGAACTCCACCCAACGCGGGCCGATCCGCCCGGCCGGCGTCGCAGAGCGCCAGTACTCCAGTGCCGCGCGCAGATCGCGCGGCAGATCTTCGAGGGGCCGCAACTCGATTTCCACGTGGAGGTCATCGATGTTGGCAAAGCCCGATTGGTGATCCTCACCCATGGATCGAACACCTTGTCCCGCCCGCCGACGCCTTGCCAATCACACGAAACCGCCGGCCCGACATTCTAACATTTTTCGCAGAGCAAAAGTATTTCCCTGTCACCGGCGGGACCAGGAATCGGACAGAGGTTGGACCCAAGTTTTTCGACACCTCGCTGTTGGATTGTCCGTGCAACAAGGCAATTGACAGGACACACCGGAGGTATATTAAGCGAAATAGGAACGGTCGTTCCCGTGGCAGCGAGGGTCTCTCTAGGCTTGCGCGAGCCGGCAACCCCGGCGAGGCACACCAAAAGTCTCCCTCAATGCATCCGTTCAGGATGTTTATGTGGAGACCCATTTTCTGATGAAACAGACGACGCTGCGCCCGAAACGGGCGCGGGGCCGCGCGCCTCAACGCTCTCTCGGCCCGATTTCCAATCTGGAATCCCACCTTCCCGACGAATGGTGGCGCAAGCTGTTCAACGCCATCTACGTCAAAACCGACGGCGACGTCGTCGAGAACGCCGCCAACACCACGCGGGAAATCGAGCTTCTGCTCGGCGCCGTCGATGTCGATCCCGATCAGCACATTCTCGACCTCTGCTGCGGCCAGGGCCGGCACGTGCTGGAATTGGCGCGCCAGGGCTTCCGCCACGTCACCGGTGTCGATCGGTCCCGTTACCTGGTACGGCTGGCACGCAAGCGCGCGGCGGCGGAAAAGCTCGATCTGGTATTCAAGGAGGGCGATGCCCGCGCGCCGCGACTGCCCGATGAATCGTTCGATCTGGTCACCATTCTCGGCAACTCGTTCGGCTATTTCGCGGACAAGCAGGATGACGAGAAAGTCCTGGGCGCGGTCGGCCGGTTGCTCCGCCAGTCAGGAACGCTGGTGCTCGACCTGACCGACGGCGCCTGGACGCGAACCCACTTCGAGCCCCGGTCCTGGGAGTGGATCGACGCCCACCACTTCGTTTGCCGCGAACGCTCTCTGGCCGCGGACGGCGAGCGGCTGATCTCGCGCGAGGTCGTCGTGCACGATGAAATGGGGGTCCTGGCCGACCAGTTCTACGCCGAGCGCCTGTATGAACGCGAGCAGGCCTTTCTCCTTTTGGAAAGATGCGGCTTTCGCAATCCGCGGTTCCACGGACAGGTTGAAACACAATCCGAGCGCAACCAGGACCTGGGCATGATGGCGCAGCGCATGCTGATCAGTGCCGACGCACCATTGCGCAAGCGACACGCGGCGAAGAAACGCCGCCCGCTGGAAGTGACCGTGCTGCTTGGCGATCCCAGGCTTCCGGACATGGTGAAACGCGAGGGCCATTTCAACGATGAGGACATGGAGACCATTCGCCGGCTTCAGGAGGCGTTGGGAGAGTTGGACGGCTACACGTTCCACTACCTGGACAATCATGCGACCCTGAGCCGCGACCTCGCCCGGTTCGGCGGTGATCTTGTGCTCAACCTCTGCGACGAAGGGTTCAACAACGATCCGTTCAAGGAACTGCACGTCACCGCCGCGCTGGAGATGCTGGAGTTGAAATACACTGGCGCCGGGCCGCAATGCCTTGCGGCCTGTTACGACAAGGGGTTGGTGCGCGCCGTGGCGGCGCAGTTGGACATTCCGGTACCGCTGGAAAGCTACGTGCGGCCGAACGACCAGGGCGCCACCCTGCCGTCGATCTTCCCGGCGATCCTGAAGCCCAACTTCGGCGATTCCAGCCAAGGCATCACCAAGGACGCGGTGGTTCACGACAAGCAAGCACTTCTGGCCTACCTGGAAAGCCTGCGGACGCTGCTTCCGGATCGGCCGGTGCTGGTACAGGAGTTCCTATCCGGCAACGAATACAGCGTCGGCATGATCGGCAACCCCGGGCGCGGCCTGATGGCGCTTCCAATCCTCGAGGTCGATTACAGCGGCTTGGAGACGGGGCTTCCCAGGATTCTCGGTTACGAATCGAAATGGCACCCCGATAGCCCCTATTGGAGCGATATCGGCTTCAAGGAAACGACTTTGTCGGAGAACGAACAGGCGCGCCTGGTCGACTATTCGTCGCGGCTGTTTGAGCGACTGGGTTGCCGCGACTACGCCCGGTTCGATTTCCGAACCGACGCCGAAGGAACGACCAAGCTGCTCGAGGTCAACCCCAATCCGGGCTGGTGCTGGGACGGCAAGCTCAACCTGATGGCCGCCAACGCCGGCATGCGCTACCCGGACCTGCTGGGCGCGGTCTTGCAGGCAGCGGTGGAGCGCGCCGGCGGGTTCACCGAACAGGGCCGCGCCGACGCCGCGTAACGGCTCCCAGCACCCGAAACGGAAACGGCCCCGCCAAAGCGGGGCCGTTCTCTTTCGATCATCCGAAAGACGAAGCGATCAGTGGACGTCCTTCCACACTGCCTTCTTGACGCGGAACAGAAGGCCGGTCAGCACGATCAAGAACAGGATGACCTTGAGGCCCATGGACTTGCGAGCTTCCATTTCCGGTTCCGCCGTCCAGGAGAGGAAGGTGACCACGTCCTTGGCCTGCTGCATCACAGTGGCCTTGGTGCCGTCCTGATATTCGATGCCCTCGTCGCTCAAGGGCGGCGCCATGGCGATGACGTGCCCCGGGAAGTAATGGTTGTAGTTGCCGCCTTCCGGCACGGTCACTCCGGCAGGCGCTTCCTCGTAACCCGTGAGGATGCCGTAGACATAGTCGGCACCGCCCTTACGGGCCTTGACCATCAACGAAAGATCCGGCGGCGCCTTGCCGTTGTTGGAGGCGGCGGCGGCCTTTTCGTTGGGGAACGGCTTCGGCAGCCCATCGGCCGGAACGCCCGGGCGGGTGAACATCTCACCATCGTCGTTGGGTCCGTCGGTGACTTCCGCTTCCGCGGCGAAGGCCTTGATCTGGTCTTCGTTGTAACCAAGCCCGGCCAGGTGGCGGAAGTCGATCTGGCGCAGCGAATGGCAGCCGGCGCAGACCTCTCGGTAGACCTGGAAACCGCGCTGGGCGGCGGACCGTTCGAAGGTGCCGAACAGGCCCGAGAACGACCAGTGCTGCTTCGGCGGCGTCGGCGCATTTCCGGCGGCGGTTGAGGGACCGGTGGCCAGCAGCGCCAGGGCGAAGCCGGCAACGGCGGATTTCATGAGCGTTTTCATGTTGGTTCCCATGATCCCCTCCTTACCCTTGAGCCTTGGCGGTGACCGCGGCGCTGATGCTTTCCGGCGGCGCCTTCGGCCGCTCCAGGCGGCTCACCAGCGGCACGATGATCAGCAGGTGCACGAAATAGTAGGTGGTGGTGGCCTGGCCGATGTAAATCCAGACCCCTTCCGCCGGTTTGCCGCCGACCACGCCGAGAACCAGGCAGTCCAGGAGGAACAGCCAGAAGAACATGGCGTAGACGGGCCGGAACCTGGAGCTCCGAACCTTCGATCCATCCAGCCACGGCATGAACAGCAGCAACAGGATGGAGGCGAACATGGCCAGCACGCCCGAAAGCTTGGCGGTCATGATCCAGCTTAGCGGCGTATAGCTGTAGAGGAAGAAGTCGGCGGTAAAGGCCCGCAAGATCGCGTAGAACGGCAGGAAATACCATTCCGGCACGATGTGCGGCGGCGTCACCAGCGGGTTAGCCTCGATGTAGTTGTCCGGCTCGCCGAAGAAGTTCGGCGCGTAGAACACAAAGAAGGCAAAGAAGATGAAGAACACGCCCAGCCCGAACAGGTCCTTGACCGTGTAGTAGGGGTGGAAACCGATGGTGTCCTGGTCCGACTTGGCGTCGACGCCGATCGGGTTGTTGGACCCGTGTACGTGCAGCGCCCAGATGTGGAGCACCACCAAACCGACGATGACGAACGGCATCAGGTAGTGCAGCGAGAAGAACCGGTTCAGCGTCGGGTTGTCGACGGAGAAACCACCCCACAGCCAGGTGACGATGGAGTCGCCGACCAGCGGAATGGCCGAGAACAGGTTGGTGATCACGGTGGCACCCCAGAAGCTCATCTGGCCCCAGGGAAGCACGTAGCCCATGAAAGCGGTGGCCATCATGGCCAACAGGATGAACACGCCGATCATCCACAGAATCTCACGCGGCGCATGGTAGGAGCCGTAGTAGAGACCGCGGAACATGTGGATGTAGACGGCAATGAAGAACATCGAACCGCCGTTCATGTGGATATAGCGGATCAGCCAGCCATAGTTGACGTCGCGCATGATGCGCTCGACCGAATCGAAGGCGTGATCGACGTGCGCCGTATAGTGCATGGCGAGCACGATGCCGGAGACCAGCATCACGCCGAGCACGATGCCGGCCAGCGAACCGAAGTTCCACCAGTAGCTCAGGTTTTTCGGCGTCGGGTAGTTGGTGCCCAGCGAGTTGTCCAGGAAGCTGAATACCGGCAGGCGGTGCTCAATCCAGTTGATCAGCGGGCTGTTGAATTGTCTTGTGGAATGCGAACTCATGATCCGTCCCCCTTACCCGATCTTGATGCGTGTGTCGCTGAGGAACGTGTATTCGGGCACCGGCAGATTGAGAGGCGCCGGCCCTTTGCGAATACGGCCCGAGGTGTCGTAGTGCGATCCGTGGCAGGGACAGAACCAGCCGCCGAAATCGCCCCTCGCTTCACCCGCTTTGTTGCCGAGCGGAATGCAGCCGAGGTGCGTGCAAACGCCGACCATGACCAGCCACGCCGGCTTCTGCACCCGGTCCGCGTCCATCTGGGGGTCCGGCAATTGCGCCTTGTCGGCTTCCTGCGCCGCCTTGATTTCGTCCGCGGTGCGGTGGCGGATGAACACCGGCTTACCGCGCCACACGACGGTGATGCTCATGCCCTCGGAGATTGGCTCCAGGTCGACTTCCGTCGACGACAGCGCCAGGGTATCGGCAGCCGGGTTCATCTGATCGATGAACGGCCAGGCGGCCAAGGCCGCGCCGATTGCGCCAACGGCGGTTGTC
>Ga0209578_10000131_pt1:0-95000 | contig 146656 bp, 117 predicted proteins | sample tdAd472_FD_187127 | JGI IMG/M metagenome (GOLD analysis project Ga0209578, IMG submission 187127) | Marine sediment microbial communities from the Atlantic coast under amendment with organic carbon and nitrate - tdAd47.2 (SPAdes)... | ecosystem: Environmental > Aquatic > Marine >...
GGAAGACGCTTTGCGCAATGCGCGAGCCGCTTCCGATGGCGGCGCGGATCGCCTGGAGTGCTGCGCAGCCATGGACGCTGGAGGCCTGACTCCTGAGGCAACAATCATCGCGGCCATCCGCAATGCCATCCCTTCCAGGGTAGCCGTGTTGGCGATGGTTCGCCCTCGGGATGGAGGATTCGAGTGGTCGGCACACGAAGCCAATCAATTGAAGCAAACCACGCGCGACATGGTGGCGGCCGGAGCCGACGGCATCGTGTCCGGGGCCCTTCGTGACGGCGCCGTGGATGAAGACGTGACAGAATCGCTCATCGACATTGCCCACGGCGCCGGGAAAGCCTTCACGTTCCACCGGGCGCTGGATGCGGCGACGGACCGTTATGAAGCACTCGCTACCCTCGTTACCCTGGGGTGCGACCGCGTCCTGACCGCTGGAACACCCTGGGGAAGTGGCAGCGACGCGGCGGAAGGTATCACGGAACTGGTACGGGCGGCCCGGCTGCTCCACGGACGGATGGAAATCGTTGTAGGCGGTGGTGTATCCGCGGGCACTCTACCCCGATTGATGGAGGAACTTCGAGGATTGGATGGCATCTCCTTTCACGCGTATTCATCCGTCATGAGTGCGGGGTTCACCACATCGGACAACGTGTCCGCGCTGCGTAGCCTGATCTACGCATGAGCTGACCTTCATCTACCGGAGGCACACCCCACGCACAAGCGGCTCTCTGGACGGATTTCCAATCGGCCCGAGGGAATATCCTCCCCGCATGAGACGCACGTACCGTACGTGCCTTCCTCGATGGCTTTGAGCGCCCGATCGATCTGCGGCAGTCGTTTCCGTAAACGAGCCTTCCCTGCCGCTGAAATACTCTGCGCCTGAATGGCCTCCATGCGGGTCAGTCGGCCAATGGCATTGTCCGGCCGGATGCTTTCGTCAGCCCCCGAATCCCCTTTCAGCTGCGCGTCGATCGATGCGCGCAACTTCTCGAGTACCGGCTTGAATGCGCGTTGATCGATGGGGGTCATGATGCAGTGGTGCAGGGCATAACTGGTAAACCCCGAATTGGCTTTCCATTGGGGACTGATCAAGATACATTGGGGACTGACTGCTTTCATCTTTCTCCGTTTCCCATCCCCAAGGCCCGTCGAGTACCCATGCGCACGCTCACCTTCGTTTTCATCGCCCTCTTTCTGGCCCTTCCGCCCGCCACCGCCCAGGACCATCATGGTGATGCCGTCCATCAGACCGCCAACTACGAACTGGCATCCCGCTGGGCCCCCTATCGCATCAACGACTTGATTTACTCGACGTCAGTGAATCCTCGCTGGATCGAGGGTGGAGAGTCGTTCTGGTACTCGTACGAAACGTCGGAAGGCACCCACTACTGGAAAGTCGACCCCGTACGAGGTACGAAAACGGCCATTTTCGACAATGACAAGATGGCTGCCGAACTGACCCGGATCGTGAAAGACCCGTTCGACGGTCAGAACCTGCCCATCCGGAATATCAAGTTCATCGATCAGAATACGATCCGGTTCGAGGTCCCTTCCAGCGTGCAGGAAGAAGTGCCGGATGAAGAAGCCGAAACGGGCGATATGCAGCAGGACTCCACGGCTACCAAGAAAAAGCCGGAGATGCGCGACAAGGTCTTCTATTTTGAGTTCGACCTGACGACGCAGACCCTGCGGGAGTTGCAGGATGTTGAGAAGCCCGACAATCGCCCTTTCTGGGCTTCGATTTCCCCCGATGGCAACTGGGTGCTTTTTGCCCGTCACGACAACCTCTTCAAGATGAGCGGAGAGGACTTCCAGAAGATTGTCGATGCCCGTCGCGGCAAGTCGGGTGATGATGCGCAGGAAGCGGAAGACGCCGTGGAGGTTGAGGAAATCCAGCTGACTGAAGACGGCGAACCGTACTTCTCCTATGTGTCCTCCAACTGGCGTCTGAGCCAGTTCCACGGCCGTACGGCGGAGCAGGTGGAGGAAGACAAGGATGAACGCAAACGGGCCGACATTGTCTGGTCCCCGGGCTCCGAGTATTTCTCCGTCATGCGCATGGATGTCCGCAAGGTCGGCGATCTCTGGATCATCCACTACACGGGCGACAAGCGCCCGCAACTGGAAAGCTACAAGTACGGCATGCCGGGCGAGGAAAACGTCGCGCAGTACCACCTGCAGGTGGGAAGTGTGGCGTCCGACTCCGTGTGGGCGGTCAATGATTCAGCCTTCGTGGATCAGGAAGTGCTGGTCGGCAGCAAGCCGCAATTCCGGTATCCGGCAGACGACAGCCCGTTCATCCGGACCTGGAATACCAACGATCCGGGCAGTTTCCTGGCCATCCGGAAAAGCCGCGATTACAAACGGGTGGACCTGTTCCGGGTCGATGCGGCTACCGGTCAGACAGAGGTGGTCATCGAGGAACGGATGAACACGTACATCGAGCCCCGCGATCCGTATCTCCTGGCCAATGGCGATCTGCTCTGGTGGTCCGAGCGCGATGGTTGGGGCCACTTTTACCGCTACGGTGCCGACGGCACCCTGAAAAACCAGGTCACATCCGGCCCCTGGAACACGCGGGCAGGTATCTCCCGGATTGATGAAAACGCGGGCGTGATGTACTTCCAGGCCAATGCCCGCGAGGAAGGAGAGGATCCGTATTACACCCATGCCTATCGGGTAAACCTGGACGGGTCCGGGCTGCGCCTTCTGAACCCCGGCGACTCCGACCACCGGGCCAGTTTCAGTGAATCCGGACAGTATTTCGTCGACAACCACTCGCGCGTGGACACCACACCCGTCTCCGTCGTGCGCAATGCCAGCGGCCGGATGGTCCTGGAGCTCGAGACCGCTGATTTCTCCAAGCTTCTGGAAGCCGGTTTCGTCTTTCCCGAGCCGTTTACCGTCAAGGCTGCCGATGGCATCACGGATCTTTTCGGGGTGATGTACAAGCCGTTCGATTTCGACGAAACCAGGGAATATCCCCTGGTCGAGTACGTGTATCCCGGCCCGCAGACAGAGTCCGTTTCCAAGTCGTTCAATACGAACCGCTATGAAACAGCGCTGGCACAGTTCGGCATGGTCGTCATCACGGTAGGAAACCGGGGAGGCCACCCCAACCGATCCAAGTGGTATCACAACTATGGGTATGGCAACCTGCGTGACTACGGTCTGGCCGACAAGAAAGTGGCTGCCGAACAGTTGGCCGATCGACATGATTTCATCGACATCGATCGCATCGGCATCTATGGTCACTCCGGCGGAGGATTCATGTCCACGGCAGCCATGCTGGTGTATCCGGACTTCTTCAAGGTGGCCGTTTCGAGTGCCGGCAACCATACCAATGAGATCTACAACCGGTACTGGTCCGAACAGCACCATGGCGTGGAGGAAGTCGTCGATGAGGACGGCAACGTGTCGTTCAAATACAGCATCCGGTCCAACCCCGAATTGGCGGGCAACCTGAAAGGCCGCCTGCTCCTGACCACCGGCCTGGAAGACAACAACGTCCACCCGGCCAACACGTACCGCATGGTGGATGCGCTCATCAAGGCCAACAAACGGTTTGATTTCTTCGTCTTCCCCGGCCAGCGCCACGGGTATGGCAGCATGTCGGATTACTGGTTCTGGCTGCGCGCCGAGTACTTCGTGAAGCACCTCTTGGGCGACTACCGCTGGGATGTGAACATCAATCAGCTGAACAACGAACGGCCTCAGACGCGATGATCTGACACACATCTGAACCGGCCCGGAAACGGACACGTCCTGCGGGGCGCCGCGAATGCGGCGCCCCGCAGCTTTTTTCGGGCCATGTTCCAAAAGGATGGTGATGCAATCGTGACACTTTCGACACATCCAGCCACCGTGCCCTGTCGATCCTTGGTGCACCCACGTCACTGAACCGAAGGTGTGCTGTCATGAAAACCAGAATCCTCCTTCTCGCTGCCCTGCTCATGGCAGGATGCGAGTCCGGCATGAACGCCGACTTGCCCGCAGACGAATCCTCCGATGCCATCGAACAGGTGCTTCACGCCGATGTGGTGAGTGCCTTGAACGGGCAGAATGCCACCAATCCGGACGCCGCCATGGTCACCCTGGGGCGCGTCCTGTTTTACGAACGGCAGCTTTCCAGGGACGCCACCATTTCGTGTGCCTCGTGCCACCGGCAAAGCGAGGGCTTTGCCGACTCCAATGTCTTGAGCGATGGCGTGGGTGGTGCGCTGACGGCCCGCCATTCCATGTCGGTTGCCAACACCGTCACCTACCCGAACGGTCGCATGTTCTGGGATGAGCGGGCGGCCTCTCTCGAGGACCAGGCCCTCCAGCCCATCCAGAATCCGGATGAAATGGACCTGACCCTGGAGGAAATGACGTCCAGATTGACCGCACTGGACTACTACGATGTTCTCTTTGAACAGGCCTTCGGTACCAGTGATGTGCTGGCCGAGCGCGTCGCCACGGCACTCGCTGCCTTCCAGAGCACCATCCTCACCCGGAATTCCCGATGGGATGCATGGCTGGCCGCCGGTCCTCCCCTTCAGCCCGGTCAGCCTGCCGTGGGTGGCGACCGGGGAATCCTTTCGGCTCAGGAAGAACTGGGGCGACAATTGTTTTTCAGTCCGAGGACGCAGTGCGCAGCCTGCCACTCCGGCCCCGACATGGTTGGTGACCGCCCGTTCAACAACGGCCTGGATGCCAACACGAACGCCGATCAGGGTGCGGGCCAGGGACGTTTCAAGACCGCCTCCCTGCGAAACATCGCCTTGACCGCACCCTACATGCATGACGGGCGATTTGCCACGCTGCGAGACGTCATCGAGCACTACAACAGCGGCATCGAAAACCACCCGAATCTCGACCCGCGCCTGCGAGGTCCGAATGATCAGCCCATCCGGATGCAGTTGTCAGGCAACGAGATGGATGCCCTCGTCGCATTCCTCCGCACGGTAACAGACGAAAGCCTGGCGGTGGACGAGCGCTTTTCGGATCCCTTCATTCGATAGGCCTTTGCGGGCCGGATCGATTCCGATCCGGCCCGCACCATACGGTACTCATTTCTGCCCTCCGGCATGGGCAACTATCCTGCCTGCTCTGTCTCTTGATGATGTCCCTGAACCTCAACGACGCCATCATGCGACTCTTTCTGCCCATCCTGTTGATCGTGACCCTTGCCGCCGTACCAGATACCGCAGTGCCGCCGTCCGTCGGCCCGGATTGCCTGACCGAAGAGGGACGGAAGGCAACTTTCCGGGAAGAGTCCATCACCATTGAAAGTCAGGGCTACCAGCTGGCAGGAACCCTCTATTTGCCCGAGGCCGAGGGACGATACCCTGCCCTGGCCCTCATGCACGGGGGAGGCAGCAACATCGACATCCTCCGGATCACTCCGAGGTTTTTTGCCCGGATGCTGGTCCGTTGTGGTTTTGTCGTCATCACATGGGACAAACATGGACTGGGAGAATCGGGTGGGGACTACGCCTCATCGACCTTCGACGATTTTGTCGCCGATGCCGGTGCCGCGTCCAAACTCCTTGCGCGCCACCGTGAGGTGGACGACGCACGCATCGGTATCCTCGGGTTCAGTCAGGGTGGCCGTCTGGCACCTGTGACAGCACATCGCCACGAATGGGTGTCCTTTGCTGCTTCTGTCTCGGGACCCATCGCGGGTGTAGCGGAAACAAGGCTGTATGCCATCAAGAACAGCTTTCTGGACGCAGGCGTCTCGCCGGATGCGGTGGACGCCGCCATGGCGTACTGGGAACGCCACCTTGACGCCGTGGCCGCCGGAAATGCTGAGGAACTCCAGTCCGTGTTCGAATCTGCGCGTTCGTTCGATGACGGTTACCGGGGACAGTTGCTTCCCCCTGCTCCGGATCAACTACCGGCAACGGGGATCTACAACTCCATGGGACGGGACTACACGGAGGAACTCATGTCCTTCGACAAACCGTGGTTCTCCATCTACGGAGAGGCCGATCGGGTTGTCCCTGTTGATATCAGCGTGGCCAACATCGAACGCGTTCGCCGCAACGCGCCCAACCAGAATATCGACGTGCGGGTCATTCCCGGTTTCGGTCATTCCTTCCGGAATGCGGATTCAGGCGAGGAATACCCTTTCGAAAGAGAGGTTCTGGCCTGGCTCATGGAGAAGGCCGATGTGGACATGCACGCCCTTTCCGATGGAAATCACGGACGTTGAAGCGGGCCAAAGTGCTTCTTGATGTCTTTTTCCGTTCCGGTCAGCAGCAGGATGCAGCATGTGATCAGGACGCCGATGGACAACAGCACGCCGGCGATTACCGGAAGGCCGCCCAGACCCAGGCCGATCAGGCCCAATGCCAGCATCACCCATCCCCAGAATCGGGACCGGACAGCAGATGCCTGCTGCGCAAAGTCCCATCGTTCCTGGGAAGCCATGGATGCAGGGGTCCGGTACCCATAGAGATGGTTGATCGTGCGCGGCGGACGGCGTTTCATCCACTCGGCGGCGATGACGAAAACGGCACCGGAAAGGAGGAGCGTGATCGAGAATGGATCCTGCAGGTTCATGTTGCGCCGGGATGAGGTGACAACCGGGTTCATGGATGTTTCTGTCCTGAAATTGCCCCGGCCAGTTGGTAGACTATATACGGCACCGTTTCGAACGGGATGCTTCGTTTCCGAGGCCTCTTACCTTTTCCGACATGACACCAGGTGGCTGGGCTTCCATTGCCTACACTTTCCAGAAAGCCCGACAGACCGGTGGGCTGCGCGCGATGTACCGTGCGCTTCGCGCGCGCAATGCCTGCAAGACCTGCGCCGTTGGTATGGGTGGCCAGCAGGGAGGCATGGTGAATGAGGCCGGGGAATTCCCCGAGTTCTGCAAGAAAAGTGTGCAGGCGATGGCCGCTGATCTCCAGGCACCCATCCCTTCCTCCTTCTGGAAAGACATGTCGCTGGGTCGCATGGCGTCCCTTTCACCACGGCAACTGGAGCATGCCGGGCGTCTGGCACAACCTGTCATCCGTGAAGACGGTGCCGACCACTACCGCCCCATCAGCTGGGACGAGGCGCTGGACAAGACATCCTCCATTCTTGCAGACACCGCCCCGGACCGCAGTTTCTTCTATTTCTCGGGGCGAAGCAGTTCGGAAGCCGCTTTCCTGCTGCACATTGGCGCCCGGCTGTACGGCACCAACAACATCAACAACTGCAGTTACTACTGCCATCAGGCCAGCGGTGTGGGGTTGTCGTCTGTTACGGGGAGCGGAACAGCCACCGTGGTTCTGGAAGACCTCTCGCGAGCCGACACCGTTTTCCTGATCGGTGCCAACCCGGCCAGCAACCATCCGCGCCTGATGAAATCGCTGCTCGGCGTGCGCCGCCGCGGCGGTCAGGTCATCGTCATCAACCCCATCCGCGAACGGGGACTGGAACGTTTCAGCATCCCTTCCGACCCGCGGAGCCTGTTGTTCGGAAGCCGAATTGCCACGCACATGGTCCAGCCGCACATTGGAGGGGATCATGCCATGCTCACGGGAATGGCCAAACAACTCATCGAGTCCAACCAGACCGATACGGCGTTCCTCCGGGATCACACCCGAGGTTTTGAGGCGTTTGAAGAGAGCATCCGGGCAACTTCCTGGGCCGATATCGAAACGGCGTCGGGCTTGAAGCAGTCCGACATCGGGATTCTGGTGGACCGGTATGCAGCCGGCAAATGCGTCATCTTTGCCTGGGCCATGGGCGTCACGCACCACGCACACGGCACGGAAACCGTACAATTGATTGCGGGAGTGGCCATGCTGCGCGGGATGCTGGGCAAGCCGGGCTGTGGCCTGATGCCCATCCGGGGCCATTCCAATGTGCAAGGGATCGGCAGCATCGGGGCCACCCCGCGCCTCAAGAAGGCCATTATGGACGGCCTCACGCAAAAGGTGGGTCTGGACCTGCCCACCTCGGAGGGACTGGACACCATGGCTTGCATGCAGCGGGCCGACGCCGGTACCATGGACGTGGCGTTCCACCTGGGCGGCAACCTGTTCGGATCGAATCCGGATGCCGATTGGGCGGCCCGGGCGATGTCCGGCATCCCGTGGCAGATCACGCTCAATACCACCCTCAACACCGGACACGCCCGGGCCGCATCACCCAATCACTTGATCCTGCCGGTCCTGGCCCGCGACGAAGAACCCGAGCCCACGACCCAGGAGTCCATGTTCAATTTTGTCCGATTGAGCGATGGCGGGGCACCGAGATTCGAAGGCCCCCGCAGCGAACTGGACATCATCGCCGACCTCTTCGGACGGGTTCAGAAGCGCCGGGACGCTGGATCCCCTCTCGCTGCGCTGGACTGGACGAGCGTTGCCGACACGAAAGGACTTCGCAGGATGATGGCCGACGTCATTCCGGGTTGGCAGGCCGTCGCCGCACTTGATGAAGGCGGACCGGAATTCCAGATCGCGGGCCGGACATTCCACGAACCGACCTTCAACACGGATGACGGCAAGGCACGTTTTCATGTACCCACGCTCCCTGCGCCGCAAGCACCCGACAATGGCGCATTCCGTCTCATGACCATCCGGAGCGAGGGGCAGTTCAACACGGTTGTCTACGAAGAAGAAGACATCTTCAGGAACGTGGACGGACGGGACGTTGTCCTTCTGCACCCCGACGATCTGGCCGCCAACGGATGGACGCAGGGACAGCGCGTCACGGTCACAGGGCCGGGCGGCCGCATGCCGTACCAGCGCGTTCATGCGTTCGACCGCATACGACCCGGGAACGTCGCCATGTATTTCCCGGAGGCCAACCGCCTGCTGGATCGGCGTGTCGATGCCCTGAGCCGAACGCCTGCGTTCAAGGGCGCCGTCATCACCATCGAAACCCCGTCTTGATGTCCTCCCTGCACCCCGACTCGGTTCGACTCATCGAACGCCACGGCATGCACCCCCATCCGGAGGGAGGTTGGTTTGTCGAGCACTTCCGTTCCGCGCAGACCGTGCAGCCGGATGATGACCGCGAGGTCCGCTCGGCAGTGACCACGATCCTGTTCCTGCTCGATGCCGCGCATCACCGGGGAATCAGTGTTCTGCATCGGGTTCGCTCGGATGAAGTGTGGCATCACCTGGGTGGCGATCCACTGGAACTGGTGGTTACCGATGACACCTTCGACAGCATGGAGACATCCATACTCGATTCGGAGTCTCCTGTATTCGTGGTTCCGGCTGACCATTGGCAATCCGCCCGGACCACGGGTTCGTATACATTGGTCGGATGCACTGTCGGTCCGGGATTCGACTTCGAGGACTTTCTGCTGCTGAGGACCGATCCCAAGCGATCAGGGCAGTTCATCGCCCTCCAGCCCGCCCTTGCCCATCTCGTATAGGAGAACGTGCCGCCTGAGACCATCGCGTTGAAGGCCCTACCGCCGCACGTACGCCCCCCGGATCCACTCGCCATCCATACGGACGCGATAGAAGTATATACCTGCCGGCCAGGATCGATCGGCAATTCGTACCACTTCGCTGCCTGTCCGGGTCACCCCACCATCCATGCGGCGGCCCAACACATCCACGATCTCCCAGGTCACAGAGCCTTGGGCTGGATCCCCGATGTCAAGCACCGTACCGCCGGGGGACGGGTTGGGATAGGCAATCACACTGAGGACCGGATCCGGTGAGTCAGGCAACCGAACGACATCGGTGGCTGAAGCCTCCACCAGTACGCGGGCATGCCAACCTGAGTATCGATGGGACCCCTGGAAGGGCAACTCGACAATGTCACCGTTGCGCGGATCCACGTACGTACCTCGCCACGGCCCGTCTTCCATGGTGAACGTCTGGTCTTCCGGGGACAGGTTGGCAATGACCACAACCTTGGAGTTGGCATCTGTGCGCATGAACGCCAGCACATTGCGCGGCTCCGAAAGGTCGACCCGTACCGGATCCGCTCCCGCTGATCCACTCCACAGCGCCGTGTTGTCTTCCTTGACTTCATTCAGGACCTGGTACAGATCCTCAATTGGATGATGGTCTTCCCAGACGATGGCATCGTTCTCGAAGAAAGCCAGTCTCCGGTCATTGTCGACTTCCTGACCGGAGTAGATCAGAGACATGTCGTTCATCGTGGCCGCCAGGAGCGCGAACGTGCCCCGCGCGCCTCCGAATCGCTCCTGGACTGTTCCAATCCACGAGTTCTCATCATGGTTGGAGGTGAAATACAGGCGATAGTCGTCATCCGGATACGTTGCACGGTCGGCCAGCAGGTAATTCCACACGTCGTCCGCATCAGCACTCCCTGCCACGACATCCGCCAGTACGCCTCCGCCAAACCCGTACAATCCCCAGGCAAACGTCATGTCGAAGCCTGCATCGTGGTAGCGCCGGCCATCGCTTTCAGCAAGCAGCAGCAGGTCGGGGCGAACCGATTTCAAATGAGCAAGCAGGGGCACCCAGAAGCTGTTGGGTACGAAACTGGCCGCATCGAATCGGAAACCGTCTACACCGACTTCCTGAACCCAGAAAGTCAGGGCATTCTGCATCCATGCCAGCAGCCCCAGGTGGGCATGGTTGAACTGGATCACATCCGTCCAGTCCGTTCCCGGAGGCGGAACGAAGTTCATATTCGCATCACGCACGTACCATGTTGGATGCTCCGAAGCCAACGGGTTGTCCGGTGCGGAGTGGTTTGCCACCCAGTCCAGGATCACCTTCATCCCGCGGACGTGGGCATCTTCGACCAGCGCTTTGAACTCGTCCAGCGTTCCAAATTCCGGATTGACTCCGAGGTAGTCCTGGACCGCGTAATAGCTTCCGAGAGTCCCTTTCCGGTTCACCTCCCCAATGGGATGGATGGGCATGAACCAGAGGATATCCACTCCCAGATCCTGCAGTCGGTCCATGTGCCTGGAAAAAGCCCGGAAGGTGCCGGCGTTGGAATACTGCCTCACATTCACTTCGTACATGACCGCTCCACGGGACCAATCGGTATGGTCCTGAGCCTGAACGGGCAGGAGCACGAACAGGAGAAGCGACAGGGGCAGCTGCCTCACCAACACGGAATGGAGGAATCGATTCATGCTTTCCCCTACCCGGCAATCATCTCCCCGTTTCCGGATCAGTCAACACGGACAGATTCGCGGACACAATCGTGTGAAACGATTTGCCGTATCCTTGCAACCCACATCCAACCTTTCCTTCTCACACCAAGGTCATGAGCTCGAAAAAAGTACTCCGATTCAAAGGCAAGGACCTCACGGTCGTCTGGGACGGCAATCTGTGCATCCATGCTGAAGAGTGCTGGCGTGCAGACAGCGAACTGTTCGAACTCAAGAGGGACCCGTTCGGGGATCCCGATCGCGTGGATGCCGAGGAAGTGGATCGCATTGCCAAACGCTGCCCATCGGGTGCCATCGCCTGGCAATCGAACGATGGCTCGTCCGAAGAAGAGGCCGCCCAGGAGAACACGGTTACCGTGGTCCCGGCAGGACCACTCTACGTCCGCGGAGACCTGACCATCGAGGGCGTCCCCGAACAGGAAGGAAATCCAACCAGACGCGTGGCCCTCTGTCGGTGCGGAAAGTCGAAGAACAAGCCGTTCTGCGACAATTCCCATGCAAAGGAAGGGTGGGACGATACCGGTGCCGTGGGACGCGAAGGACCCGGATTCGATGAGCCGGGAGGACCGCTTTCCATTTCGCCCCGCAAGGACGGACCGCTATTGCTGCGTGGAAACGTCTCCGTGCGGGCAGCAAGCGGGTGTGTCCGATGGACGGGGTCCAAGGTTTCCCTGTGCCGCTGCGGACTCTCGAAGCGCAAACCGTTCTGCGACGGATCCCACAAAGGACAATTCGAGGCCGATGGGGAATCCTGACCGGAGTACGGGTCGTTGAAAGGGGCTGATCTTCTGAACATCGATCCCCCGCCAACATGCCTTCCTGCGTTGTCGCTGCCCTCTATCATTTTGCGCCCATCGAGGATCCCGAATCCTTCCGTGATGCCGTCCATGACGTCATGGACTCGAACGAGGTGCGGGGAACCATACTCGTGGCTTCCGAAGGGATCAACGGGACGGTTTCCGGGCCGCGCGAGGGCATCGATGCCCTGCTGACCTTCCTGAAATCCCAGCCGGGACTGGACGGACTCGAACACAAGGAATCCTACACCGATGAGTGCCCTTTCCTCCGCACGAAGGTGCGACTCAAGAAGGAAATCGTGACGCTTGGAATCGAGGGAGTTGATCCAAACCGGACCGTAGGTACCTACGTCGATCCGGAGAACTGGAACGACCTGATTTCACGGGACGACGTCATCCTGATCGACACGCGCAACGACTACGAATACCATGTGGGCACCTTCAAGGGCTCCCTCAATCCGAAGACCGGCTCCTTTCGCGAATTTCCGGCCTATGTCAAGGAGACCCTGGACCCGAGTCGGAAGCCGAAGGTCGCCATGTTCTGTACCGGCGGAATCCGATGTGAAAAAGCGACCTCCTGGCTCAAGGAAGAGGGGTTCGAGGAAGTGTACCACCTAAAGGGCGGCATCCTGAACTACCTGGAAAAAGTGGACGCCGATGAGTCCCTGTGGGAAGGCGAATGCTTCGTGTTCGATGGCCGGGTAACCGTCGATCACGACCTCAATCCGGGCCAGTACGACATGTGTCATGCCTGCCGCATGCCCATTTCGGAAGAGGACATGGCATCACCACTCTACGAGAAAGGCGTCAGTTGTCCCCACTGCCACGACCACCTTTCGGATGAGGATCGCGAACGCATGAAGGAGCGTCAGCGCCAGATCGAACTGGCCCGTGAGCGGGGTGAGAAACACCTTGGGGACGACGCTGCGGTCATCCTTGAACAACGCCGTCGGCTGAAAAAGGCCCGTCGGGAAGCGCAGCGTCAGCAGGCTGACTGATCAGTTGCCGGGGGGCGGCGTGACCATGATGTGCGCGCGCCAGTCACCCGGAAGCATCAACCAGGGAGCCCCCGGTCCGGAGGGTGCCGTAGGCAGGCCCGTGGTAGCCGACGTCGCATACGGCGTGTAGATGACGTAGCGCAGATTGGAATTCATGACCTGCCCCGATGCTTCATCGTAGTACGCTTCATCGCCGAAGCGGATGTACAGGGTAGCCGGTCCTTCCGTGAAGGAAAGCGTTCCTGCTTCAATTTCCTCGCCGCGCTTGGCAACCGTTTCGCCGCCGCTCATTCCCTCAGCCCGCAGTTCCCGGCCACGCGCCATGTAGGCCTCGAGGTCGCGGTGGTAACAGACGACTTCGAACCCGTCCTGCAGGTGATTGTCGGCCACACAGGTCAGTTCGTTCTCTCCTTCCCTGATCACGCGATACAGGCCTTGATCATCGTAGGCCAGCACCCGGGCGCCTTCCTTCATTTCATCGGGAGCCGCGGCCAGTGCCTGATTGATGAGATGTGTGTCATCGGCGGACTGGGCACAGGCCACGTTCGTGAGGACAAGGGCAGCAAAGAACAGGAGAGCGGGAAGGCGATTCATGGCAGGGCGCAGGGTGGATGATTGGTTGGAATCCCAAAGTACAGCGAAATTCCGGCCCTCGAAACCAGCGTGCAAGAATACGTTCATCCCTGACGTGCGTTAGTTTGCGTCCGAACCATCCATCGCCCCCATGAAATGCGCCATCATCGGTCCCGGCGGCATAGCCGACGACCAACATGCACCCGCCGTGGCTGCACATCCTGATGCCATCCTGTGGTCCGTACTCAGCCGGTCAGCCCAGCGCGGCGCCGATTTCGCACAACGGCATCATCTCCAGTCGCCCAACCCGGTCCATACCTCCCTGGAATCCTTGCTGGAGGATCGTGAACTCGAAGGGGTGATCATTGCCACGCCCGACCGTCTGCACGAAGAGCAGGCCATTGCGGCGGCCAGGGCAGGCAAGCACGTATTGCTCGAAAAGCCGATGGCTACCAGCCTTCCGGCTTGCGATCACATCATGAAGGCATGTGACGAGGCCGGGGTGACGTTGGCCATGGCCTATCACCATCGCTGGCACGCGGGCCACCGTGCAATGCAGTCACGGGTATCGGAAGGACTGCTCGGCACGCTGCGTCACATGCGCGTGCACTGGACCTTCAAGGCGCCACACGGCGGAAACTGGCGTTCCAACCCTGATACCGGACGATGGTGGGCCCTGGCGGCCAACGGAACGCACTGTCTGGACCTGATCCGGTGGTTCATGATGCCTACGGAAGGACGTATCACGGACGTCCGTTGCATGATCAGTCGGGCCAAATTCGATTCCCCTCACGACGAAAATTCCATTGTCCTGCTGCGGTTTGCCTCGGGTGCCACCGCAGAGTTTTCCGTTTCAGTCCAGTACGCCTCCGACCCCCGCGTCGAGATCTACGGTGACGACGGCTGGATCCGCATGGAGAACACCCTGGGGCGTCATGGCGCCGGCCTGATCGTCCACAATGACCAGCCGGTATCTTTCGAACAGCGGAATCCGTTCCTGGGAGAACTTGACGACTGGATTTCTGCTGCCCGGGACGGCCGTCCGGCCGAAGTACCGGCCGAGGAAGGCCGACGCAACGTAAAGTGGCTTCTCGAAGCCATCGAAGCCTCCGAGGACGACCGGTATGCCGGCTCCTGACCATCGGGTGGCCGACAGATGATGTTGTTTTCCCGACACTTCGGTGCCCCACATCATCGCATTGCTTACCATGACCCACCACCCTGAACCAACCGGTCACACCATGAAATTCCTGACACCCCTGTTGCTCATCGCGCTGCTGATCGTCCAGCCCATTCATGCCCAGGACGCCATGTCCACGGACCGGCCGGACTTCACGGAGTCCCCCCTCACGGTAGGCCAGGGCACAATACAGGTTGAAGCCGGTCTGACCCACCAGTCCGCAGGCGATACGAGCTTGCTGACCACGGGAGAAGGTCTTGTGCGCTACGGGTTACGTTCGAAGTTCGAACTGCGTCTGGGACTCCCCTCCTTCGTGTCCAGCGACGCCATCGACAATGGCCTCACAGACGTGAGCGTTGGATTCAAGTGGAACCTGGCCAATCTGGACAGCGGAGTGAACGCGGGCCTGGTAACCGGTCTGACCCTGCCTACGGGAGATCTGGGAGCAGACGACCCGAATCCCACCATCATTCTGGTAGCTGGAATGCCGGTCAATGACAGGCTTTCGGTGGCCTCCCAGGTTGGATCCACAGTATTCAAATTGGCTGACGAATGGAAATCGATGTGGTTTGCCACGGTCGTTCTCAGCGCTCCAATCAACGATCAACTCGGAGCATTCGTGGAATTGAAGGGAGAAAATCTTCCCGAAACAGAGGACAACCGTTTCATTGTCCACACGGGCCTCGTGTACCCGGTTTCCGACAACTTGCAGATTGATCTGCATCTGGGAACAGGACTCAATGACTTCTCCGGCGATGAATTCATCGGCTTCGGCGTGGCGTTCAGACGCTGAGTACCGACACCTTGTCATTGACCCCGTTTTGACCATGCGATTTGGTGCGGGGTCACTTACTTTTCCGGCACCCCGGGATGCGGCGTCAGGCCGCCTCCCGGGGTGCCGTTTCCTTTCCGCCGCTTTTTCCGTTTCGCCATGTCCATCCGTCGCCCGACGCTCATCGCATTCGCTCTGGTCGCCTTCCTGATCGCCCTTCCGGCAAGCGCTCAGACAGTCCCCCTCTGGGACTACGTGGAATCCCTCCCCAATTCTCCCGCAGGGCGGTACGATGACATGGCGTGGCTGGACCCGGACCGGGGCTGGGTGGTCAATCTGGCCGGGGAAATCTGGCACACCGAGGACGGGGCAGAGACATGGACGCGCCAGGCATTGCATCCGACCGCCCGCTTCCGGAGCGTCGCCTGCCGCGACTACCCGAGTACCGCCACCGGCAAGGAAGTGTGCTGGGCCGGTACGGTCCTGCCCGCCGATGCAGGCAACAGTTCGGGCATGTTGTGGGAAACACGCGACGGCGGTGAGCACTGGATCGACATCACCCACCGGATCAGCGGTACAGTACCCTACGGCATCTGTGGCATGGTGTCTGTCGGCACCAAGGCATGGGCTGTGGGTGCCTACTATGGCGAACCGACCATCCTCCGAAGCGAGGACGGCGGCGAAACCTGGGTGGGAACACCGGTCGGCCATGTGGCCGAAAATCTGATCGACGTCTACTTCAAGAATGAAATGGAGGGCTATGCCACGGGCGGCACCAACGGACTGTCCACCGGCACGGCCGTGGTACTTCGCACGCTGGATGGCGGCATCACCTGGGAGCGCATGTTCGTTTCCTCCCTGACGGATGGCGCCCAGGCCGAATGGGGCTGGAAAATTTCCTTCCCTACCGACGATGTCGGATACATTTCCGTTGAGTACAACGGCACCGACGCGCCTACGGCCAAGGTCCTCAAGACAGAGGATGGCGGAGCTACCTGGCGCGAGGTCTACATCGAAGGCAGCAACTCCAGCGCCGGCCTGCAGGGCATTGGCTTCATCTCCCCTACCACCGGTTGGGCCTCCGGCCGCGGAGTCACATCCGTAACCACCGATGGCGGCGACACGTGGACCCAGCTCGGTCATTACAACCCGGGAACGGGCAACGGCCAGTTGGACGGGGCCATGAACCGCTTCTTCGTGGTCAATGACACGCTGGCATACGGCGTGGGCTTCCGTCTCTACCAGTTGACCACGTCCTCAGCCTCGGGTACTTCGCTTGAGGCAGATCCATTGCCGGAAGCCTTCACCCTGGACAACCCGTACCCCAACCCGTTTGCCGAAGAGGCGCGCTTGCCCTACACCCTGGACCGGGCCTCCATGGTGCACGTCCAGGTCATCGACATGCTGGGCCGACGTCATCGCTCGTTCCCGAGCCGCTATCTCCAACCGGGGTCCTACGAGATTGTCTGGGACGGCAAGGATGAAGCCGGCATCCGCGTTCCTGCCGGTGGCTATATATTCCTCGTGGACATCGGGGACTCGATCGAGACCAAACGAGTGGTATTCGTCAAATAGCCCCCATCAACACCAATACACCTTTCCCATGGGAAATCCCATCATCCATTTCGAGGTCGCCGGCACGGACGGTTCAGCACTTGAATCCTTCTATTCCGAACTGTTCGAATGGAAGATCGATCACCAGGGCGAGGGGGACATGCAGTACGGCTTCATCAGCGACGGGTCTGCCGGCCCCGTGGGTGGAGGCATCCGACATGAGCCGGGCGGTGAGGCCGAAGTCGTTTTCTACGTGGAAGTCGAAGACCTCTCTGCAGCCATCGAGCAAGCAAAGAAGCTGGGCGGCAGCGTGCGCATCGAACCCATTGATACCGGAGATGTGACTTTCGGCATGATCCGCGATCCACAGGGCAATTCTGTAGGCCTGATCGAACGTCCCAAAGCCGAGGATACGCCCGAAGACCCCGCATCATGATCCGGACATTCCCAAACCCGGGCCGAACACCGGGCTGGTGGGCACGGTGGCTGGCGTTCGTCATGTTGGCCACAACGACTTCCTTGCCCGGCAACGCACAGACCCCCCTCGAATTACAGGACCGTCGTGCCCGTCTGGCGTCTTCCTTGCCGGCAGGCCTTGTCATCCTGCCGGGTAGGATCGAGGAAAAGGCGATGGAGCAGCCGGCCTGGATACAGGACCCATCGTTCCAATACTACACGGGCCTGCACACCATCCCGGGCGGCATTCTGGTCATCGATACGGCCGCCGGACACGACATCCTGTTCAGTGGAGGGGCTCCGCTGTCTTTCGGCATGCCCCAGGATACCCTCGATATCCAGAATCGACCGGACCTGATTGAGGCATCCGGCCTTGACGCCGTCCTGCCGATGGACCGGTTCATTCCCTGGGTCGAGAACAGGCTCACACGCATCGGGCCCGACGCGTCCCTCTTCGTCAATGAACCCAGACAGCCGGCGCAGCAGGTCCTGCCTGACGGCATGCCCCCGGTCTCCGGGTGGCACGCTCTGTGGCGGCACAGCTTGTCAACCACGTTTCCGCAAGCAGAGATCAGAAGTGCAGCCGATGTCATCATTCAGGCAAGGTGGCAGAAGTCGGCATTCGAAATCGCACGCCTTCGCCGCAATGGTGAGGCCAGTGCGGTTGCTTTGAAAGCCGGCATGCACGCCGTTGAAGCGGGTATGTTGCAGCGGACCGCTGAAGCGGCCGTTGTCGCCAGTTGCCTCGAATCGGGAATGGAAGGTCCCTCCTTCTGGCCCTGGGTCATGACGGGCCCCAATGCACATCTCGGTGCTGTCGTCCGTTCGTTCTATGACTACGAACATCTGAATCGCACCTTTCGGAGCGGAGAGTTGGTCCGCGTCGACATCGGTTGCATGTCAGGAGGATATGGGGGCGATGTGGGCCGCACCATTCCAGTCTCCGGTCGGTTCACTCCTGCGCAGGGGCGCATCTGGGATCTGCTGGTCACTGGTTATCAGGCCGGCGTTGCCGCCATGCAGCCCGGTGTTTCGCTGGACGATGTAGCCGCGGCAAGCCGTTCCGCCATTGTGGCCCGTCGAGGTCAGTCCCCCGATCTTGACGAGGCCATCGACCGTCTGACCGCCCCGGATGGAGTCATATGGCACATCCATGGGGTGGGCATAGAATCGGGCGAAACGCCCGGTGACCTGCTCGTCGAAGGAGCCGTACTGGCATTCGAACCCATGATTTCCGTTGGGCAACACGCGTATTACCTTGAAGACATGTGGCTGATTACCGCATCCGGTGCGGTCAATCTGACACCCGGTCTCCCCACAACCCGGGAAGAAATCGAAACATTCCTCAGTCGTTGAATTCCATATACATGAGCAACTCCTCCATCGTCGTCCTCGGTTGCGGCCTCGTCGGCAGCGCCATCGTCAAGGACCTGGCCCTCGTTGAGGGCCATCGGGTTACCGCCGTCGACATTTCGTCGGTCAATCTAGGTACACTCCCTGTGCACGATCGGATTTCCACCGTGCAGGCCGATGTCACTCGCGATGGCGAAGTCGCCCGACTGGTCCGCGATGCCGACCTGGTCGTTTGTGCGGTCCCCGGATTCATGGGATTCGAGACGCTCCGACGGATCATCGAAGCTGGAAAGCCCGTGGTGGACATCTCCTTCTTCCCGGAAGACGCCATGGAGCTCGACGACCTGGCCCGAGCCAACGGGGTCACGGCGGTCGTGGATTGCGGCGTGGCGCCGGGGCTGTGCAACATCCAGGCGGGATGGGCGCAGGAGCAGATGGATCAGGTCCACTCCTACCTGTGCTATGTCGGTGGTCTGCCCACCGTGCGCGTCAAACCGTTCGAATACCGCGCCGTGTTCTCTCCCATCGACGTCATCGAGGAGTACACGCGTCCGGCCCGGTATGTGGAGCATGGTCAGCTGGTCGTTCGTCCGGCGCTGACAGATATCGAGCCCGTCGACCTGCCGGGTGTAGGAACGCTCGAGGCCTTCAACACGGATGGCCTCAGATCGCTGATCCACACGCTCGATGCGCCCTTCAAGAAAGAAAAAACCTTGCGCTACCCGGGTCATGCAGCCCTCATGCGCACGTTCCGCGATACCGGACTCTTCTCGGAAGAACCGGTTTCAACGGCAGGAGGCGATGTCCGGCCCATCGACCTGACCAGCCGTTTGCTGTTCGATGCATGGAAAATGGGTGCTGATGACCGGGATGTGACGGTCATGCGGGTCGTCATGGAAGGGGTGGAGAATGACAGGAACGTCCGGTACACCTTCGACCTGCTCGACCATTTCGACGAGGAGACAGGAATACACTCCATGGCGCGAACAACGGGGTACACGTGCACGATTGTATCCGCTCTGGTCATGGAAGGATCGTTCAACCGACCCGGCATCAATCCGCCTGAATTCCTTGGTGCCACCGTCGGAGTCTACGAGTCCGTTCTGGAGGGATATGAGAAGCGCGGGATCCGGGTGATGACGCAACGCGAGACCGTGGAATAGGCCGCCTGAGGTATCGACGGGGCGCCTGACAGGCTCGATTCCGGGTTCTCTTGCGTGGCGGTATTTTCTTTTGAGGGGGTATGACATTTCGGTGTCATACCCCTCCCGTATCATGGGACCAACGAGTTATTCAACACCGGATTCGGGGTCTATCGAATGCCATCCAGGCCTCGCTCTCGAACCGAATCCAACCCTTGGCCCTTCAGAACCATGAGCACTTCCAAGCACATCATCTCCGCTGCCCTTCCTGTCGTTCCTCCCCAGCCGGTATCCCGCCGCAAGGCACTCCCAGCCCACGGTCTGTTGAGTGCCCACGTACTTGCCGGATTCAAGGAGCACGGTTTCCATCTGAGCATCTCGGGCCCGGCCCCTGAGTTGTTGTCGACCCATGAAAAAATCAGGGTACCGCTGGATGCGCTGACCTTTACCCAACTGCAGGCCGTCAAGAATCTTGCACACGATCAGTATGTCCGGGCCATGCTGGAGGGAAGTCTGGAACTTGATACGCATCGAGCCACACTGAACTTCCTGAGCCGGCAGGTGCAAAAAGCGGCACACATTCCTGCAACCAAGGCTCCTTCAGACAGTCGCCGTGCAAGACGCCCTTCCCGCAAGACCATGCGTGCAGCACGCAACTCCACATCGCCGGCCCAGGCAGCCTGACATCATCAACCCTCCAGATCCAAGCGCAGTTGTTCGGGAGGAAGTCCATCGGCCATGGATCGCAAGTGCGATATGGAAATCCCCAGCAGACGAACCGGCTTGACGGGAGGTGACGGCGCATGATGAAGCAGCAATTCCACCATTTCCATGATGTCCTCCGCTTCGTGGACCATGTTTTCAGTGCTTGTCTGGCGCGTCGAGATCTGGAAATCCGACGTCTTGATCTTGAGTGTGATCGTCCTTCCAGCTAGTCCAGCCTCCTGCAGCCGGGAGGCCACTTTTTCGGCAATCTGCTTCAATCGAGGCATCATGTCATCCGGTGACGTCAGGTTGGATTCAAACGTCCGCTCCGCGCCAAGGGACTTTCGGCCGCGACGAACCCGAACGGGGCGGTCATCCTCGCCTCGACAGACCCGGTAGTAGTAGCTGCCCGCCTTTCCGAATCGCTGAACGAGCTCTTCCTCATCGAACTGCCTCAGATCGGCACCGGTGCGGATGCCCTGATCGTGCATGCGGCGGGCCGTGACCGGACCGACACCGTGGAATTTTTCCACTGGCAAAACGGCAATGAATGCGAGGGCATCCCGGGGCCGGATAACGGTCAGTCCGTCGGGCTTCTGATAATCCGAACCCACCTTGGCCAGGAACTTGTTGTACGACACACCGGCCGAAGCGGTCAGCGCGGTCTCCTCGAGGATATCCTTCCGGATCCGCCTGGCAATTTCCGTTGCCGAAAGTCCGGCAACCAGCGGCTCAGTCACGTCGAGATAGGCTTCATCCAGTGAAAGCGGCTCCACGGTCTCGGTGTAACGCTTGAAAATCGTCCGTATCTGTTTCGACACGGACCGATACACGTCAAACCGCGTCGGCACGAAAATCAGCCCTGGACACCTGCGGGCCGCTACAGCTGAGGACATGGCGGAATGCACGCCATACACTCGTGCCTCGTAAGAAGCAGCCGACACCACGCCTCGCTGTGAGGAGCCTCCAACAGCTACCGGTTTCCCTTTGAGTTCAGGAAAATCCCGCTGCTCCACAGACGCGTAGAATGCGTCCATGTCCACATGAATGATCTTTCGGAGCTCGGGCATCGGTTACCGTCGTGATTCCCTCCTTAATCGCGTTTGTCAGGGTAGAGGATCCTCCCTTTTCCCCCTCTCTTTACGACCTGCGTGTCCGGCCGCATCCTACTCCGACATTCTGGCCATCTCCGGCTTCCTGGTGCACTTCATGCGCCGGTGTTTCGACCCTGGATGCCTGCCAGTTTGCTTTTCCTGGTCCTGATCGCCCTTTCCGGCTGCACCCCGTCCATCGCCCCATTCTCCGCGCGAGCCTACGAACAGGCTGTGGACCTGAAAGTGGATGCCCTGCGATTGATGGAACGTGCTGAAGAGCCGTATTCCAGGTACCGCTCCAGAGTGGAGGCCCTCGAGGTGCGTTTGGTAAAAGCCAGGGAGTATGCAACGGGCAGGCCGCACAACGAGATCACGGCCAGGCAATGGCACATCATGGTGGATCCGGACGGGTACATGGTCGGCGGCTTCTTCAAACGCTGGGCGGCAGAGGATTCCCTTTCGTGGGGATTCATCCGGGAAGCATCCCTTCAGATTGAAGCCGGATTCGACACCATCATCGGCCTGGAAAGTGGCAAAACCGGAAGTGAACGGAGGTAAATCAATGGCTGAACCTTTTGCCGACGCCTTGCTTTCGGAAATCAGGCACCAATTGGAAGCGGCCCTCCCCGCACTTGCTGATCAATTGCTGCCCGCGGGCAAGAAAATCCTGCTCGATCACGCGGAACAGCTTGAGACCTGGGCGTCCCAAGCGGCGGCGGGCCAATTGACCGAAGAAGATGTGGAATGGCTGGTCCGGTCCCAATTGGATCTGCATCGCCTCAAGGCCCTGGAAGCGGCGGGAATGGCCCAGGTGGAAGTCGATCTGTTCCGTCAGACACTGGCCCGGACGGCCATAGGAATGCTGATCGGACGCATGGCCTCCTAGCACATCCGATACCTCGGATCCCTGGGCCAGAGCGCTATCCGGGTCAGAACCTGAAAGCGGTCACCGAGTACGTTTCCATCCGGTTGCGAAGCGCGGTCATCGACGCTATGTTGACAGTCCGCTCGTTCCGGTTTTCAGTGGATGCTTTCCGTTCCCATGTCCGACTCGGCCTACCTGGTAACTGCCCGCAAATACCGTCCCCTCCTGTTCAAGGAGGTGGTCGCTCAGGAGCATGTCACCGAGACGCTGAAGAACGCAATCCGCCTGGACCGACTGGCCCACGCATACCTGTTCACCGGACCACGCGGGGTCGGAAAAACCACGGCAGCACGCATCCTGGCCAAGGCCATCAACTGCACCACACCGATCGAGGATCGGGAGGATCGTGCAGAACCCTGCCGGCAATGTGTTTCGTGCCAGTCCTTCGAGGAAGGTCGCAATCTCAACATCATCGAGATCGACGCTGCCTCCAACAACAAGGTGGACGATATCCGGGAATTGCGGGACACAGTCCGCATCCCCCCCCAGAACAACCGGATGAAGGTCTACATCGTGGACGAGGTCCACATGCTGACCACTCAGGCCTTCAATGCCCTGCTGAAAACGCTCGAGGAACCCCCGCCCCACGCGCTGTTCATTTTCGCCACGACCGAGCCGCACAAGGTCCTTCCGACCATCCAGTCCCGGTGCCAGCGCTTCGACTTCCGCAGGATTGCCGTGCGGGAAACCATCGAGCGACTCAAGCTCGTTTGCCAGGAAGAGTCGATTACCGCCGACGAAGCCTCCCTGATGCTCATCGCCCGCAAGGGGGATGGGGCGCTGCGCGATGCCCTGTCGGTTTTTGACCAGGCTGTTTCCTTGTGCGGGACCGATATCCGGAACGATGAACTGGTTCGGGCACTCGGTGTGGTCGATACGGACCTGTTCTTCAATGTGACCGATGCCGTGCTGGACCGAAACGCGTCCACCATGCTCCACATCGTGGACCGGATCGTACGTGCCGGCTATGACCTGCAGGAATTCGTGGACGGACTGGCGGAGCACCTTCGCAATTTCCTGGTTGCACGCACGGTACAGGATGCAACGTTGATCGAGGCCACGGAAGCCGATCGGAAGAAGATTGCCGAACACAGCGCACGGTATTCGGAGTCCGTGCTGTTGTCGCTGGTCCACATCGTGGGTACGCTGGCCTCTCAGCTTCGCAGTGCGCGCCAACCGCGTCTGACGCTCGAGATGGGATTGCTCAGAATGGCCTCCCTGCCGGATGCCGTGGACGTGAAAGCAGCGCTTGCCTCCCTGAACCGGATCGAGAAAATGGCCGCCACAGGCGAGGTCAAGATCGTAACCGAACGGGTCGTCAAACAGCAGGTCCCGGTTACCGTGGCTGCCTCGGGCGTGTCCGAGCCTTCCGAAACCCGACAGCCCGCCGTTTCACCAACGCCTTCGCAGCCACCTCGTGAAGCGGTACCGGCTCCCGAAAAGCCGGCGGTCCCGGAAACCCCTCCGGCTCCATCAACCGCTCCGGATCCCGAGCCTGTCATGCCCGATGAACGGGAGTCGCCTCCGGCAGCGGAGGAGCCTCTGGAGCCGCCCTCACCAGCTCGTACTGAACCGGCCCTCTCCTTCCGTCGTGAGCATGCACCGGAACCGGAAGAACCACCTGCTCCGCCGCCGGGCCCTTCCCTGTTTGGCGATGCCCCCGCCATCAGCAAGCCGCGCACCCGCCGCAACGATCCCTCCAACGTGGCCACCATCGAGGAAGATGATATTCTGGTTCTTGAAGTGGAAGAAGGCGAGGTAACGGGTGAGGTCTCGTCCGAGATGATGCAATTGCAGCACGTCTGGACCGGGATCGTCGACGACGTAATGGCCTCGGAGAAGCAGCTCGGCTCCTTCCTCCGACATGCCCGACTGACGGCGTTCGAAGAAAAGACCCTCCTGGTCTCTGTTCCGGATGACTTTCACGCCAAGGCGCTCCGGAATGAACGCGCCAAGCTGGCCCACCGCCTGACCGAGGGCACCGGGCTGCATGTGGAGCGCATCGGCTTCCGGGTGGATGCGCCGTCGGGCGATGACATCCAGGCTGCCGATGAGGAGGTCAACGCCCGCGAGACATTGGAAATGTTGTGTGAAGAGAATCCCGCCGTACGCGCGCTTGTGGAGCGTTTCGGCGGCGAGATCGTATGGTGAACCATCGTCCCTGATCAGACGACCCCATCCACCCTATCCTCCAGGACCATGACCGACGGAATGAACATGGCGGACATGTTCGGCAAGATTGCCGACATGCAGAAGAAAATGGCCGAAACCCAGGACAATCTGGGATCCAAGACAGTGACGGCAGAAGCCGGCGGCGGAATGGTCAAGGTGACGGCCAACGGCCTCCAACGCATCACATCCATTTCCATCGAGAAGGAAGTGGTCGATCCAGAGGACGTCGAACTGCTTGAAGACCTGGTCATGGCCGGCATCAACAAGGCGCTCGAAGAAGCATCTGGCCTGGCCAAGCAGGAAATGGCGAAGGCAGCCGGTGGACTCATCCCTCCTGGAACTGATCTGAGCCAGTTCGGCCTCTGATGCAGTTCTCCTCTGAATCGGTCGAAACCCTCGTCGAGCAGTTTGCCACCTTGCCCGGCATCGGGCGCAAGACGGCCCGCAGGCTGGCTGCCTTCATTCTGAAACAGCCCCGGACGGCTGTTGAGGAGATGGCTTCGGCGCTCATTGCCGTCAAGGACAAGGTGATTTTCTGCTCGGTGTGCTTCAATGTGGCCGACCACGACCCCTGTCCCGTCTGCACCTCGGACAAGCGGAATCAGACATTGGTGTGCGTGGTAGAGGAGCCAAGCGACCTCATGGCCATTGAGCGTACGAACGGCTACGGTGGTGCCTACCATGTCCTTGGCGGTGCCATTTCCCCGCTCGACGGCATTGGCCCGGAGGATCTGCGCATCAAGGAGTTGGTAGCGCGTGTAGCCGCCCCGGCCGATGGGAAGGAGCCCGTGGAGGAGATCATCCTGGCTGTCAATCCTTCCGTGGAAGGCGACACGACGGCGTACTACATCACCCAGCTGCTGGCCCCCTTTGACGTCAATGTCACGCGGCTGGCCCGTGGAATTCCCATCGGAAGCGATCTCGAGTTCACCGACGAAGCCACGCTGACCCGCGCCCTCGAGGCCCGGGAAAAGGTGTGACCGGGTCATGAGCAGCCGCCGATCCTTCCTGAATTCCAGCGCTTCCAACGGCAGCGCTGCCACCACCGGGATATTGTCTCCGAAGGCCGGTTTGGCGGCCGCCCTTCTGGCGGCCGCCATCCTGCTCGGGTATGTCCTCTGGCCCATGCTCCGGGTTTTCTCGACAGGCCTGGACCCGGTCATCCTGAAGGACATCTTCCGGTCGATCGATTCGGCCAATACCCGCGCCCTCTTCAACTCGGTGTGGATTTCCGTCTGGACGGTTGTCGGCGCAGGGTTCCTCGGCACAGCCATGGCGTGGCTGCTCTTCCGCTATGACTTTCCCCTGAAACGCACCCTGACGGCCCTCGCAGCCCTTCCTCTGGCCCTGCCACCGCTCGTCGGCGTGTTGGCATTCCTGTTCCTCTACGGAGAGAGCGGCATCCTGCCGCGGGGCTTGCAGACGTTGCTTGGTCTGGAATCCGTGCCGTTCTCCTTCTCTGGATTGTGGGCCGTATGGCTCGTGCACGTCTACTCGATGTACGTGTTCTTCTACCTCTTCTGTTCGGCATCGCTCAAGACGGTGGACCAGAGCCTGCTGGAGGCGGCAGCCGACATGGGAGCCGGTCCGGTGCGATCCTTCCGGACCGTCATCCTGCCCCACCTGCGCCCATCCATGGTCAGCGCATCGCTTCTGGTGTTCATGATCTCGATGGCCTCCTTCACGGCCCCCTTGCTGTTTGCCGGGACCGAGAATTTCCTGACGCTGCAGATCTACAACTACAAGATGAACGGCAACCTGGAGTATTCGGCCGCCGTTTCCGTCGTGCTGACCATGATCTGTCTCGTCTTCCTGCTGCTCATCGAATTGGAACGCCGCAGCGGTCGGGTGTCCACGGCATCGAAAGGGTCCGCGCCGGCCCCCAGCCCCGTACGTTCCGGCCCCGGTCGCATCCTGGCGCTGCTGGGGGCCGGCGCGATCATCGTCTTCCTGGCCCTGCCCGTCCTGACGGTCGTGCTCATTTCATTCGTCAAGGAAGGCAGCTGGACCTACCAGGTACTCCCGCAGGCCTACACGTTCGATAACTACCTCAATCTCCTCCGGCAGCCGGACGTGGCCCGACCGATCCTGAATTCGTTGCAGATGGCCAGCATGGCCTCGGTCGCCAACATCCTTTTCGGGGTAATGACCGCTGTCCTGATCGTGAAGGGGCGTGTTCGCGGACGCAGCCTCATCCGCCTCCTTTCCGTGCTGCCCTTTGCCATCCCCGGAACCGTCATCGCCATCAACCTGATCATCACCTTCTCGGAGCCATCGGCCCTGTCCGGCGGCGCCATCCTGGTAGGCACGTTCTGGCTCCTCCCCCTCGCCTACTTCATCCGGCACATCCCCTTGGTGGTGCGCTCCACCATCGCGGCGTTGGAGACCTACGATGACCGATTGACGGACGCCTCCATCGATCTGGGCGCCTCCCGCTGGCGCACTTTCCGGGAGGTCATGTTGCCTTCCATCCTGCCCGGCATCCTGGCCGGAAGCCTGCTCACGTTCGTGACCGCACTTGGAGAGTTCGTGTCCTCGATACTCCTGTACGTGTTCGACAACCGCCCCATCTCAGTCGAAATCCTGAGCCAACTCCGGCTCTACGACTTCGGTGCGGCTGCCGCCTACTCGGTATTCCTGATGATCCTGATCGGACTGGCCACGTGGCTGACCGGTCGCTGGTCGGACGACCGCACCGGCGCCGTCACGATCTGACCATTACACGTCCGAGGTCATGATGAACGTGGGGCGCTGCGCGAAGGAGTGGTAGTACGGGCGGAACCGCTCCGCATTGTAGTACTTGGCCACGTCGACGATTTTTTTGGTGCCGACCACCACATCCAGCGGAACGTTGTCGTAAGTACCGTTGCGTACGCTGACCAGTCGACCGTTCGAACGATTCAGGATCAGGTCCAGGGCCAGATTGCCGAAGGCCATCGGGACAATGGAGTCCAGGGCATCCGGGTCGCCGCATCGAACGAGGTATCCCAGACGCTGATTGACCACGTTGATGCGCTTGCCGTTGTTGTAGTTCGGCGAGAGTCGCTTCAATTCGGAAGCCACCTTGTCGCCGATGCCGCCGAGCTTCTTGTGGCCGTACTGATCGGCTTCATCGCCTTCGAACGACATCCCATCGTGATGCGCCATGGTCGCCCCCTCGGAAACCAGCACGACCGCATATTTGCTCGGATGCCGGTTGCGGTCGTAGGTCAGGATGTCGGTCAGATGCTCCGGGTCGAACGGGTGCTCGGGAATGACACATCGATCCGCGGCACCGGCCATCGTGGGCAGCAGGGCAGAGAAACCGGCATACCGACCGAATACCTCGATGACCAGGAAGCGCTCGTGGGAGCCGGCTGATGTCCGGAGCGTGTGGGCCAGTTCGATGGTCCGGGTCACGCAGGTGCCGAATCCGATGCAATAGTCCGTGCCCGGCACATCATTGTCCATGGTCTTGGGAATGGCAATGACCTTGACACCCTCCTTGTACAGGCGATGGCCGTAGCTGAGCGTGTCGTCGCCTCCGATGGGGATCAGGTAATCCAGCCCGATGAATTCGATGTTCTTCAGGATGTCCGGCGTGATGTCGTTGATTTCATCGGTATAGGTATCCGCCAGATGGGGCGGCACCATGGCCTTTGGCAAGTGCGATGGACGGGTGCGCGACGAATGCAGGAACGTTCCTCCGGTCCGGCCCGCGCGATTGACCACATCTTCCGTCAGTTCCAGATAGCAATGACTGTTGTCTGCATCCTTTTCACGGACAACATCCACGAGGCCTGCCCACCCCCTGCGGATACCGATGACGCGATACCCCTCACGCATGGCGCGGATGGTGACGGCGCGGATGGCCGGGTTCAGCCCCGGGACGTCGCCGCCGCCGGTAAGGATGCCTATGGTGCCTTTGTAGGAAGTCATTTCAGTACTGCTCAGGGTGGATGCGCGGGATGCCAAACGGCTGCCCTGCAATGATGGGATCCGGAAGGCACGCCCTTCGACATGCCCCGAACCACAAAGGAAGCCTGAAGAAACGGTACCAACCTGCCTGCGTCAACCGGGAAAACCCGCACAAATCACATGCTGCCCCAGGGGCAGTCATGACAGATGTCATCATCCACCGAAAGCGTGCAGCGTCGCTCCGTTGAGGCTCGCACCCGCATCCGAGGCCAGATGCAGACAATGGTCCACGAGGTCGCAGGCCGCCACGCCTTCGCCATCATCCCCTTCGAAGAGAATCATGGATGGAGCGATGGCGTGCGCTGTAATGCCGGAGCCGGATAGTTCTGCGGCCAATGCTTCGACAATCCGCTTCACTCCGGCTTTCGAAGCCGAGTAGGCAGCCTGCTGCGCTGCCCCTTCGACACTCCCCTGCTTCGAGGAGATGCCAATCAACCGTCCGGACGCTGGGGCGCCGCTTCCCTGCATGCGCCGCAATGCCTCCCGGAACACCAGGAAGGTGCTTGTCAGGTTGACGTCCATCATCATTTTCCAATCCGAAAGCGCTGTTTCCGAGAAAGGCTTCATCGCCCACATACCCACCGTGTGGACCACGACGGACGGCACCCCGTGATCACGCACGATCCGGTCGAATGCGTCGGCCACGGAGGCCTCGTCGGCCGCATCGAATCCGAATACGGGTGCCGCACCTCCATCCTTGACCGTCCGGTCCAGACCGGCCACTCGGTATCCGGCATCCAGGAAGCCCTCCACGACGAGGCTACCCAGTCTGCCGCTGGCTCCGGTTACAATGACGAGGGGTGTGCTGTCAGTCATCAGTCTGCCTGCGATGTATGGTCGTACAATACTTTCCAGCCTTCCAGCCCGCGATGCATCAACAAGGTGTATCGCCCGCCTATGTCCTCGTAATCGCCATCCCGTTTCAGGTGCCACGCTCCGAAGACCAGCGCCCATTCCGCGGAAAGCACATCGATGGCCAGATCACTGAAGGTCAATTCACCCATGGCACCGCGATCCGGATACGTTGTCAGGTAACGTTCCATGGCGCTGTCCCAACCGTAGCGCACATTGGCTCCCGATGTAAAGCGAAGCGTATCGGTTCGGACGTAGTCATCCATGAAGGCTTCGATGTCCCCCGCATTCCAGGCCGCCTGCTGTCGCATCATGACCCCGCGGATGGCTTCCCGCTCAGCGTCCGTGTCAAGATGCTGTTCCGGCGCCGTTTGACATCCGGCAACAGCGAAAAAAACGACAATCAGAAGGATGGTGGCACGAAAAGTGCCCTTCATTTCGTTGGGTATCATGGTATGCTTCTCGGTATACCTTTCAGAAGGTCATCGCCCCTGCCCCGGATCACATGGTTCGAGGCTGTCTGCATGACGCATAAGGGACGCGTCAAGGTAGCGGAAATCAGGCAATCGGGGAGAACCTTCCTCCGCTTTCCGCATACGTCCCATCTTGGCTCTCCAAGACCCGTCACAATCGCAAAACAAGCCCCTGCACCGTTCTATACGCATCATTGCTACGAATTCGAAAGTCGAACCCGATGAAGTGATCTGAACCGGTCATCATCGACATTGAATCCATCGGAACGGTCCCGTCATAGTTTTGCGTAACGATCCGGCACGTACACCGTCTGCCAACACCGCTGTGGAGTCCACCTCCCTGCGCAATGGGTTGGTATCCGTCGTGGCCATTTTTGTGGTCTCGATGGTATGGGTCAGCTCGGCCGCCAACGATCCCGAATTCGAGGCCTGGCGCAGCACCTCCGGCTATATTGCCCTGGCCGATACCGACTCCGTTGCCGTCGACACGCTCGATGTGGACAGCCTGCTGGTCGATTCCCTGTTCGTCCCCGACTCGGCCCTGGTATGGGATTACATCCCGGCTTTCAAACGGGATGCCTGGAGTGCAACCCCCCGCAAGCGGAATCGATTGGTCATGTCTCCATCCCTTGGACAGTGGTGGCGCTACGATGTGGAGTTCGACACGCTGGCCCGCGCCTACACCGTCCGGGAAAAGGTCGGTGAATGGGATGCGCGCTACCCGGTGCGGCTCGAGTTCGATGAATACCGTGCGGCCCGCCTGGATGAGGATCTGGACGAGAACTGGAAAGAACTCATCATTCAGCGCGAGCGGCAGGACGAGCAGCGTCGGCGCGGCGGCCTTGGATTCAACATTGTTGTTCCTGGAGGCCGGCAGAGTGCCTTCCGGACCATCTTCGGCGCCAACGAGGTGGATTTGCGCGTAAACGGCACCGCCGACATCCACGCGGGCTTCGATTACAGGAAGAGCGATCAGCAGGTATCCATTACGGGCAAGCCTTCCCAGCTCGACCCCGAATTCAAGCAGGACCTCAGCCTCGGCATCACCGGAACGATCGGGGACAAACTGCGCATCAACGTCAATTACGACTCGCGCAACCAGTTCGACTTCCAGAACCAGCTCAAACTGGAGTACACGGGCTACGAGGACGAGATCGTTCAGAAGATCGAGGCCGGTAACGTCTTCCTGCAGACCCCGTCCAGCCTGATCCGTGGTGGACAGAGCCTCTTCGGTATCAAGAGCGAATTCCAGCTGGGTGGCGTCCGATTGACGACGGTCATGTCCCAGCAGGAAGGCCAATCGAACAGCCTGAACATTGAAGGCGGATCCGAGCAAACGGAATTCGACCTGCGCCCGACGGACTACGACGAAGCCACGCACTTCTTCCTCAGTTACTACTTCCGCAACCGGTTCGAGGACGCGCTGTCCGACCCGCCGAACATCCGTGTGGCCAACGGTTTCGAGCGCATCACGGAAATCGAGGTCTGGAAACTCATGCCTACCCGGCCGGAAGAGGAAAACGTCCGGCAGGTCGTGGCCATGGTGGACCTCGGCGAGGCGCAGGAAGTCCTGTCCCAGGCCAACGAATACTCCCAGGAACGTCTTCCCGGCAACGACATCGACCAGTACGACGATGCCGACGGTGGCGAAATCGACACCGAACTGAGGGACGGGGATGCAGCACCGGGGTCCTACCTCGAAACAGTCAAGAACCTGTCCTCCTCGGATTTCCAGGTCGGGAAGTTCAAGCGACTCGAGCGCGGACGGGATTACGATGTGGACGAGGTACTGGGCTACGTGACCATGCGCCAGCGCATCCAGGAAAGCGAGGCCCTGGCCGTGGCATTCCGTTTCCGCGCCGGAGGCCGCACTTACCAGGTGGGTGACTTCTCGACCGACACCGGGGGATCCGATGGAGGTCAGAACGAAGACAAGATCGTCCTGAAGCTGATCCGTCCTGTCCAGCTTCGCCAGCCTGCCCCGGAAGCCGATTTCAACCCGGCCGCATGGTATCTGGAGATGCGCAACATCTACCGCCTGCCCGGCCGCAGCATCCAGCCCAACGAATTCGATCTCCAGGTCTACTACGAGCCCCCGGGGAAAACAGCCTCAAAGACGCTGCCGGGTGTCGGCGGCACCAACACCATCCTGCAGTTGACCGGTCTGGACCGCGTCAACGAGGATCAGGCGCTCGTGGCAGATGACCAGTTCGACTTCCTGGTCAACTACACCATCGTACCCGGCGAAGGCACACTCATATTTCCGTACCTCGAACCCTTCGGCAATCGCATTTCGAATGTCATCACGGCCGGGGGCGGCACGGCTGCAGCGCAGGATGGGTTGCGCGAGATCTATGTGTTCGAGACGCTTTACAGCCAGAAGAAGGCCAACGCACGCCGCAACAGCCAGCACGACGTATACCGCATTCGAGGATCGTACCGCGGGTCGGTCCAGTCCTCGTATGACCTGAACGCATTTTCCGGAGTCGTTCCGGGCTCCGTTCGCGTCACGTCAGGTGGTACGCCGCTGACGGAAGGCACGGACTTCGTGGTGGAGTACTCCGGGACGGGTCTTGTCCAGATCATCAACCCGGCCTTCCTCACCGCCGGCCGCGATATCGAAATCGAGTTCGAACAGAACTCCTTCTTCAACATCCAGAAGAAGACCCTGATCGGGATGCGGGCTGACTACACGATGGACGAACGGTTGTCCCTGGGCGCCACCGTCATGCGCATGAACCAGCAGTCGCCCATCGACAAGTTCCGCATCGGCGAGGAACCCATCTCCAACACCATCTGGGGCGTGGATGGAGCCATCGAACTCGAGCCGCGCTGGATGACTCGGGCCATCGACTACGTACCCCTCCTGCAGACCAGGGAGCCATCGAGCATTTCCCTCAGCGGGGAGTTTGCCCAGCTCCGGCCGGGCAATACCCAGACCGTGGCCTTCGAGCGTACCCGGCGGGAACTGCAGGACGCCGGACGGGACTTCAACCGGGATGAACTCGGCGGTACCTCCTACATCGATGACTTCGAAGGCTTCGAGAACACCTTCACGATGATGCAGCCCGGCTCCTGGGGACTGGCCTCGGCGCCCGACTCCATCGGTGCCGTGGATCGCTTCGGTCCCGCCACGGGTATCCAGTCGGACTCCCTCCGGACCAACTGGCGAGGCAACTTCGCGTGGTACCGGATCAACGCCAACATGCTGCGCGAAATCCCGACGATCGCCTTCAATGCCGATGCCATCCGGATTTTCCGTATCGACGAAGTCTTCCCCAACAGGGACACCCGGGCCGAGATCGATCCCACGCTCGAGACCTACGACATCTACTTCAATCCCAACGAGCGCGGTCCCTACAACTACACGCGGGACCTTCGAGGCTTCCTCGACAATCCGAAGTCGGCGTGGGGGGGCATGACACAGCGCCTGCCGGAAGGCTTCACGGACTTCAGTTTGAAGAACATCGATTTCGTGGAGTTCGTCTTCCGGCCCTTCCCCGAGAATGCCCAGGAGGATGCGGGCCACGACGCCAAACTGTATGTCGATCTCGGGTCCATTTCCGAGGATATCCTGCCCGATGAGAAGCTGAACAACGAGGATGGACTCTCGACGGCCACCATCACGGAAGGCGGCATCCTGAATTGGGGACGTAGCCCCACCGGTGCCCAGAACAGTGTGGTCGATATCGATGATGCCTCGCGCCGTACGGAAGACCTTGGACTGGATGGTCTGTCGAGTGGTTCGTCCGAATACCCGCCCTTCGCCACGGAGGAAGTCCATTTTGCAGACTTTCTCAACAGCCTGGACCGCAACTCAAGCGATCCCCGCTACCGCGCGGAGGTGGCCAAGGCGCTGGCTGACCCTTCGGGAGACGACTACCACTATTTCGGCAATACCCAGTACTACCAGAACTCGGAGTACTTCCCTGCCCCGGCCACCTTCCAGCAGCACTTCAGCAAGTACTTTGCCGGCCATGAACTGAACGCGTTCGAAACGCAGACCAAGCTGGCCAACAATACATCGGTGCGTCGAGGCAACTCCCGATTCCCGGATTCGGAGGACCGCAACCTGAACTCGACGGTCGACACCGAGAACAGCTACTTCCAGTACGAAATCCCGCTTTCCAAGCAGTCGCTGGACTCCCTGGCCGCTCCCCAGCGCGTGGATGACTACATCGTCGGCGAAGTCACGGATGCCGATGGAAACGGAACAGGATGGTACCAGGTGCGCATCCCGGTCCAGCAGTTCACGCGTCGCGTCGGCGACATCCAGGATTTCTCCCTCATCGAGTTCATCCGGATCTGGACGACAGGTCACGAAGTGCCGTTCACGGCGCGTTTTGCTTCACTCGAACTGGTCGGATCCCAGTGGCAGAAGTCGGAAGCCATCACGCTCGAGCGGGAAACCCCATTCGACACGACCGGCACCGAGACGCGACTGACCATCTCCAGCATCAACAACGAGGAGAACGCCGAGACGTACCAGCCTCCCATCGGAGCAGTCGTCAGCCAGTCCCGTCTGGCGTCGGGCCGCGTGCAGAATGCCCGCGAGCAGTCCTTGGTCATCCGCGCCGAGAACCTCGGCCCCGGGCAGCAACGGGCCATCTTCAAGACGCAGAATACCGGGCTGGACCTCCTGAAGTACTCCAACCTGCGCATGTTCGTGCATGCCCACGGACAGCTGGCGGATGGGACGGATCTGGCCTCCCTTCCCCTGGACGAGAGCCGGACAAAGGCCACCCTGTTCGTACGCCTCGGTTCGAACGAGACAAACGACTACTACGAGTACGAGCAGCCACTGACGCCCTCCTTTGAAAACGCGGCCAGCTCGGATGAACTCTGGCGAACGGCCGTGGATTTCGACGGCCAGTTCCGGGATCTCGGATCGATGAACATCGAACTCGGAGCGCTCAACCAGCTCAAAGTGGCCAGGGACCGCATCGCCTTTCCCACCGATTCCACTTTCTGGAGCACGACCAACGGGGAATTGACAACGGCTGATTCTCCGGATGCCGCGGAGTTTGCCCCCCCAGGCACCCGTCTCGGCATCCGAGGGACACCGTCACTCGGCAAGGTCAACTCCATCGTGATCGGTGTGCGCAACCCGGCCGACTCCACGCTCTTCGGATCGGAGTACATCCTCGAAGACATCACCGTCTGGGTCAACGAACTCCGCGTGGCGGGGTACGACTCGGAGAACGGCTGGGCGGCCCTCTCCAACATGGATATAAAATTGGCTGACCTGGGCAGCATCAAGGCCAGCTTCCAGCGTCAGACAGATGGATTCGGATCGCTTTCCTCCAGCCTCGGCGAGCGCGAACAGTTGAACATCAACAACTGGACCGTAACGACGGAGGTCAACGCGGACAAGCTGATACCGGAGCGCTTCGGATGGTCCCTTCCCGTCAACATGCAGATTCAGTCGAACACCACGACGCCGCGCTTCTCACCGACGCGTGGTGACATCCGACTGGAAGAGATCCTGGACCAGATTGACGAACGCGACGACCTTACCGTCCAGGAGAAGGATGAAGCCAAGACGGAAGCCACGGAAGCCGCCCAGACCTATACACTTTCGAAGAGCCTATCGACGCGTCTCGCCAAAACCGGCTCTCGCAGCAAGATCCTGCGCAACACGGTCGATGGCATTTCGCTGTCCTACTCACAGGCCGAGTCCAACGGACGCAGCCCGTCCCAGGAGGTCAATGACTCGTGGCGCTGGTCCAGCTCCATGGGATACCGCTTCCAGACCCGTAACCCGAAGACCATCCGGCCCTTCTTCTTCCTGGATGGGGTGCCACTCCTGCGGACCCTCGGTGGACTGAACTTCAACTACCTACCGTCCCTTGTTTCAACCTCGGGTACGTTCCAGCGCCAGTTCTCCCAAACCAGGGAGCGCCCGATCGTCGCGGCTGGAGACACCACGGCCACCCCCCTGGATGTCCGCTTCCCGTTGCGTGAAAAACACACGTTCACCCACGGGCGTGATTTCCAGTTCCAGTACAATCCGTTCAACTTCCTGAACCTGAGTTTTGACACCAACACGCGTCAGAGCTTCAACACGGCGGGTGTGGATACGCTTTACAACGTGGTCACGCCAGACACCACGTTCTTCGGCACGAGCCTGGACGAGGTCATCGCTGCCGGTCTGGTTCCGGATGACCAACTGGCCAATGCCTTCCAGGTCGGACAACTGGACGTGGTCTCCGGAACGAACGTTCTGGGTCGTTTCCTCTGGGGAGGCATCACCCCGCGTACGGAAACCCACGGTCAGGTCTTCCGGGCCTCGTTCCGTCCGCAGCTCCGCTCCATCGGATTCCTGAACTGGATCCAGGTCCAGGACATCGGCTACAATGCCACCTTCGACTGGCAGAACGGACCGGTAGGGCGCAACAATGGAGCGGCCATCCGCAACGGTGTCGAACTTCGAGGAGGCGTCTCACTGCGCATCCAGGATCTGTGGCGCAAATTTGCGTTCTACGAGTCCATCGAGGAGGCCCAGGACGACTACCAGAAAGCAAAAGACGCTGCGCGCCGGCGCAAGGAAGCTGCGCGCGAAGCGCGCGAAAAAGCACGGGAGGCACGGCGTCTGGCCGAGGAAAGCGGCGTGGAAATGCCGGATGAGTTGCCCGCTGAACAACGGGCCAACCAGCAAGCCGAGGAGGAAGAGGATGGGCCGGGATTCTCGGGACGTCTGGCTTCCTACGCTCGTCAGCTCATGCTGACCGTAACGGGCATCCGGGACTTCAATCTGACCTATCAGGATTCGCGTACGTCCTCGTCCTCCAATGTGGGCACGCCCGTCTTCGACGCGGATGGCAACCTGCTGGATGTGACCACCTATTATGGCCTGCGTGATGCCCTCAAAGGCAACGGCGCGTCGCTTGGCTACCGGTTCGGCTTCGACCGACAGTTTGACATTGAGGACCGCATCGTGGATCCATCGCTGCAGGTTTCCGACCTCCTGAACGACAGCAAGCGATTCCAGGGACGCACCACGCTCAACCCTTCGCAGGCGCTGAACGTCACCCTCAACTGGAATCTGGACCTCACCGAAAGCGAAACGTTCACGTTCCGTCCGGCCATCGACGATATCGGCAACATCATCGGCGTCGACACCACCATCACCCAGAGCGGCAGCAACAAAGCCTCGGTCTGGGCCTTCGGGTCCGATTACCTGAGCCTCTTCCAGAGCCAGTTGGACACGTACTACGCAGACTTCATTGCCACCGGAGAGGAAGACCCCATCCTGATCCCGGATGCCAACGGCGATGGACGCTCCCCCCTGACCAACTCCTCGGTGGTCGATGACTTCCGCAAGGCCTTTGTCCGGGGGGCTTCCACCGTGGATCAGCTCGGCGTTGCCCCGTTCCCGAAACCGACCTGGCAGATCACCTATTCGGGCCTCTCGGATTGGCCGATCCTGCGCCGCCTGACACAGAACGTATCGCTGCGCCATGCCTACTCAGGCGATTATGCCGCAGATTTCAATACCAACACCGCCTTTGCCTCGGAAGACACGTTGCGCACGGTGGACCTCGGTTCGCGTCGAATCGAGTTTGCCGTTGAGGAATACCAGATCAACAACGTCCGAATCAACGAGAGCTTCCGCCCCCTCATCGGCGTGGACATCAGCTGGAAGGGAGCGGTCACGACCGGCTTTACCTGGTCGAAGAGCAACTCCTATTCGCTCAGTACAGCCAACTTTGAAGTCAGCGAAAACAAGACGACCGAGTTGGGCGTCACGATCGGCTACCAGAAATCCGGCCTGAAGCTGCCCTTCTTCCGGAAACTCAACAACCGTCTGCAGCTGCAGCTCAACATCACGCGCAGCGAGACCCTCGATCAGCGCTTGCGTCTGCGCCGTGCCCTGGAGCAGGCTGTGACGGATCCGGAGTTCACCCTGCAGAATGCACTTGAGGGGGACAACATTTCCCTGGTCACGGCCCACACGCGCCTGATCATGACGCCGCGTATTGCGTACCAGTTCTCCAACCGCGTCCAGGCCGACTTCACGCTGAAGTACGAGAAATTCGATTCCGAGGACTCGCGGCAGCCGTCGTCCGTCAACATCAACGGAACGTTCAACATCCGCGTCAGCATCGCGAACTGACCTCGAAAGCCGACCCGGGCACAAGTGACCCGCAATGGCGACCTTGGCACCGAACGCCGAATCCCGATGACTACCGCTCGCCAACAGATCGTCTTCTGCCGCCTTGGTCGCTCCGACTATGTCGAGACCTGGGAGCTGCAGAAGCAACTGCAGCAGCTCCTGGTGACCAACAAGCGCTCCGAAGCGCCTCAAGACCTTCCCCACGTTGCCCTGCTGGTCGAGCATCCCCCGGTCTTTACGCTCGGCAAAAGCGGGGATGATTCTCATCTCCTGGCCTCCGAGACCGAATTGGAAGCCGCGGGTGCCACCTTCGTACGGATAGACCGAGGTGGTGACATCACCTATCACGGACCCGGTCAGATCGTGGGCTACCCCATTCTCGACCTGGACCGCTTCTACACTGACATCCACCGATACCTGCGTGACCTGGAGGAGGTCATCATCCGGACGTGTGCCGATTTCGGAATCGAAGCAAGCCGATTCGACAAGGGCACCGGGGTCTGGGTGACCGGGGACGAAGGCAACGAGCGCAAGTTGTGCGCCATGGGCATCCGATGCAGTCGCTGGGTCACCATGCACGGATTTGCACTGAATGTCTCCCCCGAGCTGGACCACTTCAACATGATCGTCCCGTGCGGCATCACGGATCGCGGGGTGGGCTCCATGGAGATGGAATTGCTCGAAAAACTGGACCGCACGGAGGTCGAGGATCGGGTAGCCCACCACATGGGCCAGGTGTTCGACGCTGACATCCGGATGCTGGAAGCGGATGATGCACAGGCATGGCTCAGGATGTATCTTGAAGGCGTATCCACTCACTGATCGTTCCGGACGATCCGATTCCGGAAGGAGCCAGCCCATGCCTGTGTTTGACACTGACCAATTCGTCCTTCGCCTCATCGCAGAGACCCTGTTCTACGACGAGGAATATGAGGCACTGGGAAACCTGAGCCTGATCGACACCGAAGAACAGTGCGAGCGCTACGTCGCCTCGTTCGCACCCGAAGATGGACTGTTTGTGCTTGAAGAGGCAACGGACTGGGAAGAGTACGAGCCTGGAGAACCGGATGACATCGGGTATGCCCTGGCCGTTGATTCCCGGGAAGTGGACACCTTCGAAACGGCAGACGAGGTAGCCGAAGCGCTGCTGCAATTGGCCCGCGAGCATGCGCTGGCGCCCAGCATCACGCTGCTCTTCGAGGAAGAAGGCGAATAATCAGAGCGCGACCTGACGGGCTCCCCAAGCGGTCAAGAGCCAGGATGCTATCAGCAGCGTACCTCCAATGGGAGCCACGGCGCCCAGGATGGATATGCCAGTCAATGAAAGGGCGACCAGGCTGCCCGTGAAGAACAGGATACCCCCCAAAGCGCAACGTCGCGCCCAGAGGAATCCATTGTTGTCGTATTTGAGGCTGATCCAGGAAAGGGCAAACAGATACACGGCATGCCACTGCAGATAGGAGATCCCCGTTCCGTAAGTGCCCAGATCCTTGGGGGAGAGTACGTCGGCCAGCACGTGACTGCCGAATGCACCGGCTGCAACGCCAACGGCCCCCAGAAGAGCTGACAGAATGAGAACGTTTCGGGGAGATGACATGGAGGTTGATGCGCTGCTGAAACATCCGCTCCCCCTCCCGTAAAGGAAGTGCCGGACAGGGAGCCACGGGCGATTTCAAGGAAATTGTCATCCCGACAAGGGGTTCCCACCTGCCTCAAACTCACATGATCCCAGAGTGCCAACCGGGCCCCCACATTGGATTTGGGTCAAGGAGCAGGTATCTTGACCCGGCCAGCAACCTCCCCAAGGTCAGTTTCACGTAACCATGACGTTTTCGTTTTCAGACGCCGATATCGAACGCATCGAAACCGTTCTGGGCGTACAGGCCAAGAAAGACGACTCCATGGCTCGCTTCGAGCTGTCGGATGAGGACAGCGGTCGACGCATCACGCTGGAAATCCATCGCAAGGTGTCCTCTCCGGGCCTGACCGATGCCGATTTCACGACCCTCGTGTCCGTGTATGCACCTGCCTCGTTCCTTCAACTGCAAGGTTGTACGGGGTTCAAGAGCAGCGAGGATCTGGGCGAAGTCCTGTTTGTGGCTCGCAGCGGCGATACGGCAAATGGCCTGGTGGTGGAACGCAACGCTGGTTGCTCCCTCTACGCCAATGTGGATACGAACCTCCTGTCCACTGACTTCACGCAGCTTCCACCAGAGCTCATCATGAGCAGTGTAGCGCTGTCGATTACGGAAGATCTGTTCGGCGACCTTGGCTGATCCCATCGATTCCGTTCAGCCATCCGATCCTGACGAGTCGATTCTGGCCGTCTCCATCTCGGACGATATCGACCCGGCAATCTGTCCGGACCACGCACGTCTGGACTGTCTGGCCAGGCTTGTTTTTGCAGGCGAGGGACTCTCCTTTTCATCCGTCGGCATCGTCTTTGCCAATCATGCTGCCGTCCTCGAACTGAACAAGGAATGGCTCGGTCATGACTGGCACACGGATGTCATCTCCTTTCTCCTCGAAGAAGACCCCATCGAAGGCGAAGTGTACATCGACGTGGAAACGGCGCAGGAGCGCCACGCCGAGTTCGAGGTCACCGTGCAGGAAGAACTGGAGCGCTACGCCGTTCATGGCATGTTGCACCTGTGCGGACACGACGACGCCACGGACGAACAGCGGGATGCCATGCGCGCGCTGGAAGACCACTACCTGTCCCGGTTGAACGGCTGATCAGGAATTGTCGGCCCGCGACCGATTGCGAAGGAAAAACCCCGTCAGAGCTTCCGGCCGGGTATCCTCAAGCCATCTTCCGCAGCGAGCGAACCACTTCCCGCACGTGCTGTGGCGTCTGGATGATGTAGAAGTGCAGGTTGTTGAATCCTGCTTCCATCAGACCCTCACACTGCCTGAGTGCCCACTGGATTCCGATCTGAGCCACTTCATCATCGTTCTTGGCGGCCTCGCACTCGGCAGCCAGGGCTTCGGGAATCTGAAGGTGGAAACGTGCTGGCAGGCTCTGCAGTTGGCGCTTCTTCGTCAGGATCTTCAGTCCGGGAACGATGGGCACCGTAATGCCTACGTCGCGGCAACTCTCCACGAAACCGATGAACGAGGCGTTGTCGAAAAACATCTGCGAAGTGACATAATCGGCACCAGCGTCCACCTTCCTCTTGAGGTTGAGGACATCCCAGGTGATGTTCGGTGCTTCGAAATGCTTCTCGGGATATCCGGCCACTCCGACGCAGAATTCCGTAGGCGAGGCGTCGATCAATTCCTCGAGGTATTGTCCCCGGTTCATGTCCGCAATCTGCTGGACCAGATCGATGGCGTACTCATTCCGGGTCCGATCCACGGAAATGGGCTTCTGGTATCCGGTGTCGTCGCCGCGCAGCGCCATGACATTGTGGATGCCCAGATAGTTCAATTCGATGAGGGCATCTTCGCTTTCCTCGCGCGTGAAACCACGACACAGAAGATGGGGCACGGTTTCGATGCCATAGCGGCCCTTGATGGCTGCGCACATGCCCAACGTTCCCGGCCGTTTCCGCTTCACATGCCGGCGCCAACTGCCGTCATTCTGCTCTTCGTAGTACACCTGGGCGCTATGGGAGGTCACATCCAGGAACGGCGGATCGAACTCGCTGAGTTCATCAACGATTTCCAGGATCTCGGCGAGTGTACTGCCTCGTTTGGGTGGTACGATCTCGAAAGAAACCCGGGGAGCGTCTCCATCGGTGAGCAGGTCGACAACTTTCATCCTGACGCGCTTGTTCGTTTCTTACGTCTTGCCGGCGATGCGCCGGCTGCAGGCGATCCGGCACGACGGCGTTCCGGAAGGGCCTCATACCCAGATCCCAACCTACTGTTCAATGACCGGAATTGTTTTTTCGACCGTAGAGGAAGCGCAGCCGTTCCTGGCTACGTATGAGCGAGGCCGTTTTGATGGCCTTGGTGAAGGCGAGTCGTTCCATGACGACCATTTCCTGGTATCCATCCTGGGCATCGGCAAGATCAAGGCTGCGCTTCGGACGGAACGTCTGCTTCGGACCAACAATGTCACCTCGCTGGTTCACGCCGGTACATGCACGGCCCTGAGTGAAGACCTGAATGTCGGCGATCTGGTCAGTGTAGCACAGGTTTTCGAGGGCGACCGGATCGAGTTGTCGGCACCCACCTATCCCCGCATGCCGCTCAGCGTACCTTTTGAGGGACTCACCGAAGTCACGCTGGTCACCCAGGATCACACGGTGCAGGGTGCCACGGAGCTGTCCTACTGGCAGCGGATAGCGGACATCAGCGACATGTCGGGTTACGCCGTGGCCTACGTGGCCGCCACACACGGCAAACTGTGTCAGATGGTCAAGATCGTGACGGGTCACATGGGCATTGAGGACAAGAATCTTCGCAAGACTCTGTCTTCGGGGCACAAATCCCTGGCCACGTTCCTGAATGGCCAACTCGACATGCTGAAGTCGCTCTGATCCTGACAGGCAGTTGTTCAACCTGCGACCTGGCGGACCTGCTTTATCAGTTCCGGCGCAGCATGACGTCGTCCGTCCACTCTTCCGGCCAACCGACCGAATACCCTTCATCGTAGAGGTAGTCCACCTCCTCGGGGATGGTGGCCATGCGCTCCGCTTCCCGCTCACGAATGTCCTTGAATCGCAAGGACCGCTGACCGGCCGGCATGCGCGTTTCGCGCACCCACTCCACGTGCTTGGCTGCTTGCGCAATCCTGTCTTCATTCAGGATGCGACTGGCTGCCCAGAACATCCATCCCAGGAGGGCGCCGAGAGACAGTAAGCCGGTTATGAGGATTGCGGTCTGCATACCACATCAACGTCCGAGGTCCGCAGGATGTTACGCGATGGACTGACAAAAAAAGGGCCGGGCGATCTGCGATCGCCCGGCCCGAAAGTCCGACGTGGTGGGTATACCGAAGTGCGAGGGTAAACCTAGCGGTTGAACGAGATGTCCGAACGAGCCGGCTCGCGTCCCTCAAGTCCTTCGTCCATGCGCTGCTGATCCATGATCGTCGTTTCCGTCGTATTGCTCAGGTCACCGCGGAATTCGGTGTCCAGCAGGATGAACGAAATGAAAACGAGAACGAACAGGGAGCCGACCGCCAGGATGGTGGCATTGACCCGGTTGTCCCACTTGAGCGCCATGAAAATCATGACGACAAAGGCAGCCTTGGTGAAGGCGATCCCCAGGGCAATCGGTACTTCAAGTGCACCGAAATGGAACTGGGCCAGAACGACCGTGAGTACCGTCAGGAATACGAGAACGCCGAATACGGCAACGAGCGTCTTGACGGGAACGATGTGGTGTCCGTGATCTTGTGACATCGTGTATATCGAAATAGGTGTCGTGCGGGAATGAGCGGGTGGAGCCGTGACCGATGGCCACGCAGCCCCGGATCAAATCAGGTAGAGCAGCGGGAAGAGGAAAATCCAGATGATGTCCACCAGGTGCCAGTAAAGACCGCAGTTCTCGACCGGGGTGTAATACTCCGCCGAAAAACGTCCTTTCAATGCCTTGACCGTGATCCAGGCGAAAAGCCCCATCCCGACCAACACGTGGAAACCGTGAATCCCCGTCATCACGAAGTAGATCGAGAAGAACTGGGGACCGTAAGGCACATTGTACGTGGCGTAGTCGAAGCCGTGGGACACGCCGTGCGGGTCAAACGCGGCGCCCGGGAAGAGTCCATGTTCGAATTTGGCCGAGTACTCGAAGTACTTGACCACCAGGAACATGCCGGCAAAGACGAAGGTCAGGACCAGGTTGATCAACAGACCTTTCTGGTTGCCTCGCTGGATCTGGTTGATCCCCATGGCCACGGTAAACGAAGAGGCCAGAAGCACGATGGTGTTCAGACCGCCGAGTTTCCAGTCGAGTGCCGTGGAAAGGGCCGTCCAGGTTTCCGGATGCCATGAACGGTAGATGGTATAGGCCACGAACATGCCCGAGAAGAGCAGGATCTCCGTGACCAGGAACAGCCACATGCCCATCTTTGCAGCGTCAAACTGCTGCTCCGATGACACGAAGTAGTGTTTGACGTGGGCCGGTTGGTTGGTGTGCGGGTTTGCCATTGTTAGTTGGTTCGTTTCAGAGCCATCCGGCCTGTTCAGTGAGCAGGTTCGTGTGGGACAGGAGCTTCATCCGGGGTATTGGCGGCGCCATCACCCCCGAGATCGAGCTCCGAGACTTCACCACCATTCTGGAACAGGTGGCCTGCCAGGTGGAAGTCGTATGCGCCGCGCGTGACAACCGGCGTGTCGTGGAAGTTGTGGTGATCCGGCGGTGTGGTCGTGTGCGTCCACTCCAGCGTGAGTGCACCCCACGGGTTGAGACCGGCCTTCTTGCCGCTGATCAGCGAAGCGATCAGATATCCGGCAATCAGGAAGAGGCCAGCGGCCAGGATCCAGGAGCCGTAGGTCGACAGCGCATGCAGGCTCTCATACTGCGGCAGGTAGTCATAGTACCGACGCGGCATGCCCTGGGCACCCAGGATGAACTGCGGGAAGAACGTCACATTGAACCCGATGAACACGAGTGCGGCTGCAATCTTTGCCAGGAACTCGTTGTACATCTTGCCGAAGATCTTGGGCCACCAGTAATGCAGCCCGCCAAGTGCGGCAATCACGTTGCCACCCATCATCACATAGTGGAAGTGGGCCACCACGAAATACGTGTCGTGCAGGTGAACGTCGATGGCCAGTACGCCCAGCATGATTCCCGTGAATCCACCAATCGAAAAGGTGAAGAGGAACATGATGGCATACAGCATCGGGCTCTTGAGCTGCACCGAGCCCTTGTACATCGTCTGCACCCAGTTGATGACCTTCACACCGGTAGGAATACCGATCAGATAGGTGATCAGCGAGAAGACGATGGACGATACGGCCGACTGGCCGGATACGAACATGTGGTGTCCCCAGACCAGGAAGCCCAGGAAGGCGATGGCCACGGAAGAGAGCGCCACGAATTTATAGCCGGACACCTGATGACGGGAGAACGTGCCCATCAGGTCGGAGATCACGCCGAAGGCCGGCAGGATCATGATGTACACGGCCGGATGCGAGTAGAACCAGAAGAAGTGCTGGAACAGGACCGGATCTCCGCCAAGCGCCGGGTCGAAGATCCCGATGGAGAGCGCCTTCTCAAGGAAAAGCAGCAGCACCGTGATACCGATGACCGGTGTGGCCAGCACCTGCACGATGGACGTCGCATAGATGGACCAGATGAAGAGCGGCAGTCGGTTCCAGGTCAGACCCGGAGCCCGCATTTTGTGCACCGTCACGATGAAGTTCAGTCCCGTCAGGATGGACGAGAAGCCCATCACGAACACCCCGGCTGTCACGAACAGGATACCGTTACCGATGCTCGTCGAGTACGGGGCGTAGAACGTCCAGCCACCATCGATACGACCGTTCACAAGCGCCGTCATCGCGATGGCGGCACCGATCAGGTAGATGTAGAAGGATGCCAGGTTGAGGCGTGGAAACGCCACGTCCTTGGCTCCGAGCTGGATGGGCAACACGAAGTTGCCCATGACGGCAGGGATGGCCGGAATGATGAACGCAAAGATCATCAGTACGGCATGAAGCGTGAACGACTGGTTGTAGGCGTCCGGCCCCATGATGGTCTCACCCGGCCCGAGAAGTTCGAGACGGACGAGGATGGCCAGGATGCCGCCGGCCAGGAAGGCCAGGGACACCGCCACCATGTACATGACGCCGATGCGTTTGTGATCCAGCGAAAGGGCCCAGGACTTGAAACCCTTGTCGTGGTTCAAATAGTGAAGCCCAGGTGCAGAATGACTCATTTGGGTATGCGCTTGTCGATTCCTTGAAATGGTCCGGGGTGCGGACTACTCGAGCGATTTGATGTAGGCTACGAGACCGTCCAGCTGCTTCTGCGAGAGCGCAGAGAATCCGGCGGGCATGACGGGTGGGTATCCTTCGCGGATCTTGGCCATCGGGTTGATGATGGACTCCAGGAGGTAGTCATCATCCACAACAGCCGTCGTTCCATCGGTGAAGGCATGCTCTTCTCCGTAGATACCGGCAAGGGAAGGGCCGATACCAGGCGTTCCGTCAATCGAATGACAGGCCTGGCACTGGGCAAATACCTGTTGACCGAGTACGGCAGGCGGCAGATCCTGACTCTGCTCGGCAATCCAGGCTGCGAAATCCTCCTCGGATACAACCACCACCTTGGCATTCATGCCGGAATGCTGCGTTCCGCAGTATTCTGTACAGTGGATGTCGTATTCGCCGATTTCCTCTGCCTGAAACCAGACCGAGGTGTACCGATTCGGAATCACGTCGTGCTTGACGCGGAAGGAGGGCACGTAGAAGGAGTGGAGCACATCGGCCGACGTCATGTTCAGTTTGACCGGCACACCGACAGGCACATAGAGCTCGGTATAGGACGTGGCGCCTTCGTCATAGGCAAATTCCCACGACCACTGCTGTGCACGTACGTTGATCTGGTACGAATCCGGTGGTGCGCTGTTGAGCTTCACGAAGACGTCGAAGCCCCAGGTAAACACCACCAGGGTCAGGATCGTGGGGACCACGATCCATACCGCTTCCAACGCCTTGCTCTCTTCGACCGGCTGCGGGACATCCTGCTCACTGGTCCGCTTGTACTTCGTCATGAAGTACAGCTTGGCCAGAATGACCATCCCGAAGATGATGGCACTGGTCCAGAACACGAACCAGAACAGGGAATCAACTTCTCCTGCGAGAGCTGTACCGGGGTCTGGCAACCAGACAGATCCGTTATCGCCCATTGTGGATTCTTCCTCTTTATTGAGTAATCAACCTGATGCCGGGCGGGGGATCCGGACGGTCCGACCATCGCCCTCTTTTCGCCAGAAGACGAAAAGGCCGATGCCGATGACCATCAACGTGAGTATCCCACCGAGTTTCATCAGGTTTGTTGCATGAATGACATAGGAATTGGAGTCGGGATCATACTGGTAGCAGAACATCAGGATCTGATCCACCGCCGTTCCGACCGTTCCTTCAGATGCCTCGACCAGTGCCTTGCGGACATCGTCCGCCGGCAGGTCCAGGCCGTGTAGATACCGGGTGACCTTTCCGTCTTCCCCGGCGAATACAAGTACAGCAGGATGGGCATACTCGCGGGTCTGGGCGACCCATTTGAACGAGTACCCGACCGACTGGGTAACGAGTGCAATGCTGGTGGAATCACCCACCAGGAAATGCCAACCATCAGCCGCTTCTTCGCGACCGACCTTGGCCACCATGCGCTCCTTTGCGCGGGCCGCCATTTCAGGCGTCTCGCCTGCCCCGAAACTGATCGACAAGACATCAAACTCATGGCCCGGCGTCCAATCCATGTCGGAAAGGGTCATGCCGAGCGCTTCGAGCGTGATGCTGCACAGCATCGGGCAATTGTGGTAAATGAAATTGACCAACAGGGGACGACCATTTTCCAGGTAGTCTCCAATGGTTACTTCGCGGCCTTCGGAGTCCAGAAAGGCGGCCTCGGCAGGAAGCATGCTTCCCAACTGTTCCTCCACACCGACGCCACGCAGGGCTCCCGGCAGCTCACTGGCAGGGCGCTCCTGATCGGCCTGGGCCAAAACCGGCAACTGACCGAGTCCGGTCAGCAGCAGGATGAGAATGCTATGTCGGAAAAAGCGTCCGATGATGCGTCGCTTGCTGGAATGCGTCGAAAGGCCGTTGGAATGCTACTGGGCGTCGCGGGCTTCAAGCTCCATCGCCCGCTCAATGGGAATGCGGTACGTGCCGTCATCGTTGGCCTCATACCTGCTCAGCTTGGAAGCGCCCATCATCTGGGTCTCATGCAGCTCCGGATAGCCGGTCAGCTCGGTGACTTCCAGTTGGACATCCTTGAACTTCTGCTGGGCCAGGTTGAACCCGATCACCACCAGTATGATCACGACAACGGTGGACACGCCGATGACGCTGAAGAGCGTGTTCGTGTTGATGTCCTCCGGTTCGACACCGGGATTGTTGTGTACGTCTCCCATGGGAATGGATCGAATCAGGTATTGGTGAAGGTCAGGGACTTGTGCAGGCGCGGATCACGCTGGGGGACCAGCGGATGGCGGCTGAGGCGGTACATGAAGGCACCGGCAAAAACACCGAAGAGGCCAAGCCACGCGGCAATGTCATACAGGCTCATGGAAGCGTGATCACCATGAAGAACCGGAGCGGCTACCCAGAAGTAGTCGAACCAGTGCATGACGATCATCCAGACGCACATGAAGCCCAGAAGGGGCAGGAGGCGTTTGGACCAGCGGCCGATGAGGACCACGAACGGAATGATGAAGTGCCCCAGGAGGAGAATGGCAGAGAACGTCTCCCATCCGTGCTCCATGCGGTGGCGGTAGAAAAGGGTCTCTTCCGGAAGGTTGCCGTACCAGATGAGCATGTACTGACTGAAGCCGATGTACGCCCAGAACACCGTGAACCCGAACAGGAATTTGCCAAGGTCCTGGTAGTGGTCCACCTTGATCACGCCGTTCAGCATGCCGTTTCGCTGCAGGACCATGGCCGAAAGAGCCATGACAGCCATGATGACCATGAACGAGCCGGCAAAGAAGTAGATGCCGAAGATGGTGGAGAACCAGTGCGGGTCGAGGGACATCAGGATGTCCATGCCGGCAAAGGCCGTGCTGATGGCTCCCAGGACCAGACCGATGGCACTGGTCTTGCGCAGGCGCTGCGGGATGGAGGCATCAGGATCCACGTCCTGCTTGATGCTGAGCGAGTACAGCTTGTGGGAGACGAGCGTCCAGACGATGAAATAGAATGCCAGCCGAGCCAGGAAGAACGGCGTGTTAAGGTATCCAGCCTTGCCGGCAATAATCGGATCGTACGTCGGACTGGCCGGGTCGATCAGGTCATGGTGCGTCCAGTGGTACAGATCGTGCATGCCCAGGATGACGGGGATGCTCAGGACAGCCAGGAGCGGGAAAGACCAGAGCAACGTCTCCGGTATGCGGCGCAGGACAACGCTCCAGCGGGCTTTCGTCAGGTGCTGGATCACCACGAAGAAATACGCGCCCAACGCGATGGAGAGGCAGAATGCCCAGCCGATCAGGTAGGAGAAGTAGAACTGGTGGGAATCGGTAGCCCAACCCACGGCGCTGACTACGAGGCCTGCAATCCCTATCACGAGGGGCAGGAGCCACGCAGTCTTCGACCACGAAAAGCGGTAGGCGGGGTCAGCTTGGCCGGCCGTCGACGACAATGGGTCGATGAGCCAGACCAGCGGATTACTACGTTTTACGGTCTCAGACATTCGCTTTCGCTTCTTGGTTACCCGGTAGCCGGGTCACGTGGTTGCAATGAGGATGCGTTTCGGGTCTATCGTTCGCTCTCGGGTACATCGTTTACCGAGGCAGCCTGACTGCGCTGCAGGGCGCGGATGTAGGACACGATGGCCCAGCGGTCTTCCACTTTCACCTGCGTGCCATAGCCCGGCATGCTGCGAACACCCCAGGTCAGGGCATCGTAGATGTAGCCGTCCGGCTGGGCCCGCAACATGTCGCTGTGGTAGGTCGGGGCAGGCACATATCCGTAGCCTCCCGTCATGATGATGCCCTGTCCATCCCCGGCAAGGCCGTGACAGACACTGCAATAGATCTCGTACTTCTCGCGGCCGCGCTCGAGGAGCGCCATGTCCACCGTCAGCGGATTGTCGTCCACGAAGTCGCCTGATGCGTCCCGTCCCGTCCAGAGGGCGGTATCGTCCTTCAGATAACCTCGAGCGACCGTTCCACGGATGGGAGCGCGCATGGCGCGTCCGTCAGCAAAGAAGTCGTTCGATTCCTGGGGATCGAATCGCTGCTGGAAGTCCATATTCTGGTTCAGGTGAACCGGCGGCTTGTCCGAGAGCGATCCCTGGCATCCGGTCGACAGCACGAGGGCCGCCATCAGAAGGGCAGGGAAAATGTAGTGTGTGCGTTTCGTCATGATCCTGGTTGTGAGGAGCTCCGGGGCTTCCTTCAGTCCTGGTCCTCCACTCCGTGATCGTGAATGGTTTCAACATTGCTCGCTCCGAGTTCCTGCAGCATCTGCGCCGTGGCAGCCTGATCGAACTTGTCATCGCTGGCGGCGATGTGGAGGAAGAAAGCATCGTCCGTAACCCGGACAAAGTTCTTCGAGTAGAAGAGCGGGTTGTAGGGACGCGGCAGACCATTCAGGGCAAACATGCCGGCAGCCGTGGCCAGCGATGCCAGCAGAACCGTCAATTCGAACATGATCGGAATCGACGGTTCGACAGCGAAAAACGGCTTGCCCGAAATGTTGATCGGATAGTCAACCGCACCCATCCACCACTGCATCAGGGTGGCGAGTCCAAGACCCGTGATACCGCCTACGAGTGTGATCCAGCCGACCACGGAGTTGCCAAGACCCATGGCCTTGTCCATACCGTGGATGGGGAACGGCGAGTGCGTGTCGAAGTGACGGAATCCCGCTTCATGAACGGCTTCTGCGGCATGCAGGAGCTCTCCGGGATGGGCAAACTCGGCGAGAAGGCCATAGACCTTGTCATCGCCGGCATCATAGATGCTCATGCTCGCCTTTACGTCACGTGCCAGTTGATTCAGCATGGCTGCGTGTGTTGATACTCGTTATGCGGGTTACTGCTGTGTGGTCGGCTCGACCGTGTGCTCTGCACCGTGGCCATCGCCTTCATGATCGTAGAAGTGCGGGTCGGCTTCGGGCATCACGCCTTTGACTTCCGCAACGGCCACCATCGGCATGAAGCGCAGGAACAGCAGGAAGAGGGTGAAGAACAGACCGAACGTTCCGACAAACGTCAGGACGTCCACAGCGGTCGGGGTGTAGTAGTCCCAGGAGCTGGGCAGGTAATCGCGGTGCAGCGACGTAACCGTGATCACGAAACGCTCGAACCACATCCCGATGTTCACGAAGATCGAAATGATGAACATGAACGTGATGTTGCGACGCAGCTTCTTGAACCAGAAGAACTGGGGGAAGAAGAGGTTGCAGGACATCATCGTCCAGTAAGCCCATGCATACGGTCCGAACATGCGGTTCACGAAGGCATATTGCTCGTACTGCACGCCGGAGTACCACGCGATGAAGAACTCCGTGATGTAGGCGAAACCGACCATCGTACCCGTGAGAAGGATGATGATGTTCATCTTCTCGAGGTGGTCCACCGTGATGATGTTCTCGACGCCGTAGATCTTGCGGGCGATCAGCAGCAGCGTGACCACCATGGCAAAACCGGAGAAAATGGCTCCAGCCACGAAGTAGGGCGGGAAAATGGTCGTGTGCCAGCCCGGAACGATGGAAACGGCAAAGTCGAAGGAAACGACGGAGTGTACCGAGAGCACCAGCGGCGTGGCCAGGGCGGCCAGCAGGAGGTACGCTTTCTCGTAATTGCGCCAGTGGCGGTTGGCACCCGTCCATCCCATCGAGGCAACGCCCAGGACCAGCTTGCGGATCTTGCCTTTGGCGCGGTCGCGCATGGAAGCAAGGTCAGGCACCAGACCGATATACCAGAAGACCAGCGAAACGGTGAAGTAGGTGGAAACGGCGAACACGTCCCAGAGCAGCGGGCTCTTGAACTGTGGCCACATGCCCATCTGGTTCGGCAACGGCAGCGTCCAGTAGATGGCCCAGACACGACCCACGTGGATGGTCGGGAAGACCAGGGCGCAGATGACGGCAAAGATCGTCATGGCCTCTGCCGAGCGGTTGATGGCCGTACGCCATTGCTGCCGGAAGAGGAAGAGGATGGCCGAAATCAGCGTTCCGGCGTGACCGATACCCACCCAGAAGACGAAGTTGACGATGGCGTATCCCCATCCAACCGGGTTGTTCAGCCCCCAGACGCCCGTTCCGTTCCAGAACAGGTAGGCAATCATGCCCACGAGCAGCATCAACCCGGCCAGCGCCAGACTGAAGGCGCCGTACCAGGCCAATGGGGTCTTCTTCTCCGTGTGGGAGGAGACGATCTCGGTGATGTCGTGGAACGAGAGATTCCCCTTCACCAGCGGTGCTTCATCGTGGAAGTCCGCCAGATGGGCGAGAGTCTTGTCCGTGCTTGCCGTACTCACAGGCGTAGCGTTTTTCTGTTGCGTTGGAAGGCGGGTGGATCAGGCCAGGTTCGGATTCGGGTTGCGGACCCGACCGAGGTAACTGACACGCGGTTTCACATTGAGCTCGGCCAGCAGCTCGTATCGACGATCCGACTGACGGCGACGCGAAACGGCGCTGTCAGGGTTCGAAAGATCGCCGAAGGTGATGGCGTTGGCCGGGCAGACCTGCTGGCAGGCCGTCACGACCTCACCATCCTGCAGCTCACGGTTCTCGACATTGGCCACCTTGTTGGCACCGCGGATGCGCTGGATGCAGAAGGAGCACTTCTCCATGACACCGCGGGAGCGGACCGTGACATTCGGATTGGACGCCATGTGCAGCGTATCCGGAAGGTTCTTCGTCCAGTTGAAGAAGTTGAACCGGCGCACTTTGTACGGGCAGTTGTTCGCGCAGTAGCGCGTCCCGATGCAGCGGTTGTAGATCATCTGGTTGGTACCATCCGGGGAGTGTACCGTAGCGGCAACCGGGCAGACCTGCTCGCACGGAGCATTCTCACAGTGCTGGCAGGGCATCGGCTGGATGACCATCTGCGGATCCTCGTAGGAGGAACCATCACCGGAGACGAAGTAGCGGTCGAGTCGCAACCAGTGCATCTCGCGTCCGCGGGCGACTTCGTCCTTGCCGACCACCTGGATGTTGTTCTCGGCCTGACATGCCATGACGCAGGCATTGCAGCCGGTGCACGTGTTCAGGTCGATGACCATCCCCCACTGGTTGGCGTGGTAGTTGGAGGCCGTCATCTCCACCGACTCTTTCGGGTGGTTGGCCTCCCAAAGCGTCGGGTAGTCTTCCCAGTCCTCCTTGAGCGGAGCAGGCTCGCCGCCCTTCACGAAATCCGGGTTGGCCCGGTATTCTTCGACGGTGGCCATGCGGAACAGACCACGGCTCTTGACCTCTTCCCCGACGTGCGCGGCGTCGATGGCGCCGTGATCCTGCGTGGAAGCCACCAGGTATCCTTCAGCCGTCTTCGTGACCTCGACGGACGCAATGGCGCCTGCCACGGTCAAAGGCGCCGCATTGGCACCCACTCCCGTGGAAATGGCTCCCTTGCCGTAGACGTCCGTGTAGTCGTCGAGATCAAAGAAGTTGGTGTTGCGCTCAGGGCGCTCGCTCACAATGTCACGCCCGTATCCCAGCGTGACATGGACCGAATCGTCGGCCATGCCCGGCTGGATCCAGACCGGAAGTTCGATCCAGTGTCCGGAGGCCTCCAGGCGGACGACATCGGCGTAGTACTTGCCGGCATCCAGTTTGGCACCGACGCCCAGTTTCTCGGCCGTGGCCGGATTCATCTGGGCCACGTTGTCCCAGACTACCTTGGTCGTTGGATCGGGCAGTTCCTGCAGCCAGACGTTGTTGGCAAAACGGCCGTCAAACACCTTGGCGTCCGGCGTGATGACGATCTCCATGCCCATTCCGCCGGACAGATCGACTCCGTCCATGGCAGAGCGTACACCGGCAGCGGAGAGGCTCATCCGGGCAGCACCGAAACCATCACCCGAGCCGAATCCGTCGTGGACAATCTTGCGCCACGCGGTCTCGAACGATCCGCTCAACTGACCGCGCCATGTGGCACGGACCATTTCGTAGCCCGGCATGTCGGTTCCGGTGGCAAAAAGCCCGATCAGTTCAATGTCGGAGTGCGCATCGGCGTACAGCGGCGCAATCAGCGGCTGAATGACACCCGGGATACCGCTGCGGCTGGTGCCGTCGCCCCAGGCTTCCAGGTAGTGCGTCTGCGGTATGACCCAACCGGCTTTGGTGGCCGTTTCGTCCAGGTACATGCCCAGGTGGATGCGATGCTCCACATTGGCATATCCTTCCGCGAAGCCCGGATGGTCATAGACTGGATTCGTGCCCAGCGTGAGGACGATGTCGACGTTGCCTGCGGCCATGTCGGCAACGGCACCTTCGAGATCAGCCATCGCGTCGGCAGCCGATTCGTTGTTGTCCAGGTAGGTAACCGTCGTACCAACAGCGCCAAGACGGTCGTTGATGGCGGCCGCAAGGGCATGGACCCCGGCAGGTTGGTTGTCGCCGGCGACGACAAGGGCACCCGCTCCCGCGCTACGCAGGTCGGCAGCCAACTCGGCAATCCAGGCATGCGACCCATGGACTCCCGCATCTCCGCTCCATGCACCCAGTTCGGAGGCAAGGGCGGCGGCAAAAGAGGCAATCTCGGACGACTTCATGCGGAGGCGATGGTCCGCCATTCCGCCGGTGATGGAATACCCGCTCTCCACAACGTAGAGACGGTTCATGCCTTCCATCGATTCTGGATCACGACCCGCCGCAAAGCCGGCCGAGGCATCCACAGGGTCAGGACCGGTCGATGCGAACAGATCCGCATCGAGGCTCAGGATGACCTTGGCAGCGGAAAGATCGTGGGTGACGCGAGCCGAGCGGCCATAAGCGGCCTGGATACCCTGAGCGGCGTTGTTGCCGACAGCGCCGTGGTAATCCACCCAACGCACCGAGTCGAAACGCTGTTCAAGCTGACGACGCACCACGGCCATGGTCATGGACGAGGTCGGCTCGGCAATGACGACAATGCTGGAAGATGTCGGAAGACCGGCGGCAAACGTCCGGAAGGTGCCCCAATCCGAGACCGTGTCACCGTTGCGGACCGTACCTACGCGATCAGGATCATACAGGGCAAGGATCGAAGCCTGCTCGAACAGGTGCGTCGCGCCGTGGCTGTCCGGATGGTCCGGGTTGCCTTCCACCTTGGTGGGGCGACCGTCGAAACTCTCGACCAGCAGCGGACGCAGGACACCGCGGAACGGCATGGAGGTCGCATACTGGACAGGGACGCCCTCAACACGATCCTCGGGTTGGCGGACGTAGGGGACAATGGTTTCGACAGGCTTGCGGCATGCCGTGAGGCCCGCCATCGCCATGGAAGCACCCATCAACTGGATGAACTGGCGCCGGGTAGCACCTCCGTTTCCTTCGGTGGCAGGACCGTTGGAAGCGCCGGGGAGGAATTCCCCCGCATTCATCTGCTTGAATTCGTGCGACCCTTCCAGGTGGCTGATGCTGCGCCAGAACCGGTTGCGTGGCTGGTCAGCCAACTCCGGGCTGTCGTCAAGTACAGGAAGCTCGATCATGATAATGGCAATTCGGTGCGTACTCGGAATGAGCGCATTCTCCGATCAATAGTGGCAGGCGGAGCAGTTGGTGGGGGGCTGAATGCCTTCGGCGTTGATACGCTGCAGGTTCTGCTCCACGAAATCATCCGGGTACTCGTACCCCATCGTCGTGATTTCGTCGTTCGGGCGCAGGAACTGCTCCGGATTCCGGTGACATTCAAGGCACCAGCTCATGGAAAGCGGCTCTGCCTGGAAAACGACTTCCATCTGGTCGATCCGACCGTGGCAGGACTCGCAGCCGACACCATTGTTGGTGTGGACGGCATGGCTGAACTGGGCGTAGTCCGGCAGCTTGTGCACCTTGATCCACTCGATGGACTGACCCGTTGCCCAGCTTTCACGGACAGGAAGCAGTTTGAGGGACTCCGTGCGGACCTGACTGTGGCAGTTCATGCAGGTCTGTGTCGCGGGGACATTGGAGTGCGCTGCATCTTTTACGTTCGTATGGCAGTATTGGCAATCAAGACCCAACTGCCCTGCGTGCAGGCGATGGCTGTATTCAACCGGTTGCTCCGGGGCATAACCGACATCGGTGTATTCCGGAGAGAAAAAGTACCAGATGAAAAAGATGGCGAATACGCCGCCGCCCAACGAACCCGCTAAGGTCAGGTGCGGCAATACGTTCGCCTTTCGGGGGAAAATCTGAGGCATCCCGGGAAAGGTCTGTCGAATGGTGTGGAATCACAGAACGCGGCAACTTAACAATCCGCGCCCCGCTATAGAAGTTCGAGCCTGTTGAATTTAGGAGGAATAGGTCGAAAAGTTTTCAACGGAATGGACCGTTTGTCGCAGGGCTTGTGGGGGATACCCTGACAGGGCGTCCCGAACGCGATGGATTCCAGCCTCAGACTTCCCTCCTTGAGACGTCCGACAAGAAGGCATCAAACAGCCGGTTCTGACCGGTGCTGACGACTCAGCCGGAGGAAGCGGATCATGAGCAGGATGGCGGCTGATGCCAGGCCCAGCACGAGACCGATCCAGAGTCCTTTTTCTTGCAAGCCCGCTGGAAATGCAAGGAGATATCCCGATACGAGCCCGACGCCCCAGTAGGAAAGGACAGACAGCACCATGGGCTGGTACGTGTCCTTCATGCCGCGAAGGGCACCCATGACGGCCACCTGGACTCCGTCCACCACCTGGAAAGCGGCAGCAAAGAACAACAACTGGACTGCCATGATGATGACATCCCTGTTGGCGGGCTCGGAAAGATCCAGATAGAGGGACACGACCTGTCTGGGAAAGGTCAGGAACAGCAGGGCCGTGAAGGACATGAAGGCTACGGACAGTCCGACCCCGGTCAATCCCGCCCGTCGGGCATCTTCGGGCATGCGGCGGCCGACCGCCTGCCCGACCCGAACGGAGGAGGCCATTCCAATACCCAAGGGTACCATGAAAGTGAACGCTGCACACTGGACGGCCACCTGGTGCGCCGCCAGTTGGGTCGTTCCGATCCACCCCATCATGATGACGGTCAGCATGAACAGGGACGTCTCGATGCCCATGGAGGCTCCAATGGGCCACCCGATCCGGAACAGTTCCCTGAACATGTGCGCATCAGGACGGGACAAGCGGGAAAAGATGTGATACTTCTGGAAATCCGTCTGACGAAGGACCCATGCGGCCAGCAGCAGGAAATTGACCGTATAGACACCCGTTGATGCCCAGCCGGTCCCCACCAACCCCATCGCCGGAAAGCCGAATTTCCCGAACATCAGGACCCAGTTCAGGAAGATGTTCACGCCCACCCCGCTCATGACGATGACGGTGACCGCTTTCGGGCGGGAAACGGCTTCGGCAAACGAACGCAGCGCCACCATGCCCAGGAACGGGAATATTCCCCATGAGATGGCTTTGAGATACGCACCGGCACGTTCCACGTTGGCATCCGACTGTCCAAGCCATCGCAGCAGCGTCCCCCCGTTCTGAATGACGGTGAACGCCACGATGCCGAGGCAGGCCGCAAGCCACAGTCCCTGACGTACGCTTCGGCCAATGGCATCATCATCATCCGCCCCGAAGGCCTGGGAAACCAGCGGTCCGACAGCCATCAGGATGCCCATGCAGAAGATGAGCGTATTGAAGAAGATCGTATTCCCGAGGGCGACCCCTGCCAGGGCCTCCGGACCCAGGCGGCCAACCATGACCGTGTCCACGAATCCCAGGGAAATGTGGGCCAGCTGGGTAACCACAATGGGCAATGCGAGGGCAACGGTGGCCCGTGCTTCGATGCGATATGGCCGGATGCGGGGCAGGGATCCAGAAAGATGATGTCAGAGGGAACGGCGGCATGATAGGTGCTTACGCCCCAAGCCGCCAAGCAGATTTCGTGTATCTTTTGCGCCCGGCAACCCTCCTGTCCGGAAGCGTCCCGAACCACGCCTCATGCCCGCACCAGACGAACAAGATCATGGCTTGCAAGCCGACCTGACCGTCCCCCCTGCGACGGTGGACGTCAGCGTGGTCATTGTCAATTACAATGTGCGGGACTTCCTGGTGCAGGCCATCCGCTCTGTACAGCAGGCGTCCCGCAACCTGGCCTCGGAAATCCGGGTTGTCGACAACAACTCCATCGATGATTCCGTGGAAACGGTCCGTCGGGAGTTTCCGGACGTGCATCTCATTGCCAACACGGACAACGCCGGGTTTGGCGTGGCCAACAACCAGGCCATCCGGCAATGCCGAGGCGAATTCGTCCTGATCCTCAATCCGGACACCATTCTGCAGGAGGACACCCTCGAAAAGATGGTAGCCTTCATGCGGAGCCATGAGGAATGTGGCGCCCTGGGATGCCGCATCCTGAACCCCGATGGTTCCTTTGCCCCGGAAAGCCGACGAGCTTTCCCCACTCCGGAAATTGCCTTCTGGCGGATGACCGGTCTGGGCAAGCTGTTCCCCCGCAGCAAGCGATTCGGTGGATACAACATGACGTATCTGCCCATCGACGAACCAGCCGAAGTCGATGCCCTCAGCGGCTCGTGCATGATGGCGCGCCGCGAGGCCCTCATGGGCCCTCGCGGCGCGGGCCTGTTCGACGAGGACTTCTTCATGTACGGGGAAGACCTCGACCTCTGCTACCGCATCCAGCAGGCCGGATGGTCCATCTGGTACACCCCCGACACCTGCATCATCCATTACAAGGGAGAGAGCACCAAGAAGGGTGAGATCCGGTACGTTCGCCTCTTCTACGGTGCGATGTTGCTTTTCATCGAGAAGCATCTTGATGGACAGCATTCCTCCACCCTGGTATCCCTGCTCCGGTTCGGGATCATGCTGCGTGCCTCCCTTACGCTGTTGGCCAACGGCCTCAAACGCCTGCTCCCCCCGGCTCTCGATTTTGCGGGCGTTTTTGCCGCGACCTCGACCATGGGCTATCTGCGCTACGAACAGACAGGGGGCACCTTCACCTCCCTCTTCCTGGCCACCGTGGCCCCGACACTCGCCCTGGTGTCCGTCGCATCCATTGCCCTCGGCGGGGGGTACCGGCGACCTCGACACTACCCGCTCCTGCCCGTTTTCATCGGCCTGTTGGCGGCTTTCCTCGTGGTATCCACGCTCTCCCTGTTCGTACAGCAGATTGCCTTCTCCAGGTTTGCCCTCCTGACCAGCCTCCCGCTTTCAGCCTTGCTGCTCGCATCGTGGCGACTGGTCCACTCCCGGAAAAGGCACGCGGGGCGGTCGGCCATCCTGGTCGGCAGTGCGGGGGAAGCCGTTCGCCTGCACCGTCTCATGGCTGCACACCCCCGTCCTGACTTCACGTTGGCAGGGTACGTATCCGATGACGAATCCTCCCGGGGAGGACGCGTCCCGCGGGTAGGTCGCCCATCGGGACTCAGGGACCTCGTCCGTATCCGCGGCTACAATGACATCGTGTTTGCCGCAGGCGATGTGTCGAATCAGGCAATCATCCGCCACATGCAAGCCCTCAGGGACCTGGACGTGCAATTCCGCATCCTGAGCGCGGGCGGCGATCACATCATCGGCAAAGCCACCATCAACCACCTGGCCTCGGGTTCGCTTTCCGGTGCCCCTCCCCAGGTCGTACAGCTGCGAAGTCCGGCGGCCAGACGGTTCTTCGACTGGTCTGCGGGGTTGTTGCTGGCCATCCTCTTCCCCGCCCTCTGGTTGGCCGGCCGTCTGGCGGGACGTGATTCCGGACTCCGTCACGGCGCAGACAGACTCCGCGGCCTGCCAGCCGTTTTTTCAGGTGCCAGGTCCCTTGTCGGTACGTCGGAACAGTCGAAAGAGATCATCCCGGAGATCTGGGGCATGAAGCCCGGCCTTTTTCCTGTCTCGAACTCCCTTTCTCCTGATGAGTTGGAGGAAGAAGATATCCTGAGGACAGCCTGGCACTATCTTACCCACCAGAGCCCGGCGCTTGATGCAGCCATCATCATGGCTGGATTCAGTCCTGAGCGGTCCCCCGAGCACGAACACGGGGACCACACCGGGGACAGCTCCGATAAGAACTGAGCCCTACGGCCCCTTAACCAACCCACCACCCGCATGGCGGCCTCATCGAATTCACACCTGCTGGATTTTGAACAACCCCTCTTCGATCTCGAGAGCAAACTCGAGGAGATGCGATCCATCCGAAACGAGGAGACGGGCAAGGATCTTGAGAAGTCCATCCGCGAACTGGAGAAGCGCGTCGAGGAACTGCGCACCTCCATCTACCAGAATCTGACCCGTTGGCAACGGGTCCAGATAGCCCGGCATCCCGACCGGCCCTATTCACTGGACCACATCGAAAATGTGACCGAGGGCTTCGTGGAACTGCATGGCGATCGTCTCTTCGGAGATGACCCCGCCATCGTGGGCGGCTTTGCCACGTTCAAGGGTTCGCGCTACGGAGGAAAAGATGAGTCGGTCATGATCCTGGGCCACCAGAAGGGCCGGGACACCAAAAGCCGGAAATACCGCCGCTTCGGCATGCCCAATCCCGAGGGATACCGCAAGGCGTTGCGCCTCATGGACATGGCGGCACGGTTCGGCAAGCCCATCATCACCCTCCTGGATACGCCCGGAGCCTTTCCGGGGCAGGAAGCCGAGGAGCGGGGCCAGGCAGAGGCCATTGCCCGCAACCTGCTTGAAATGGCACGCATGCCGGTGCCCATCATCGTGGTGGTCATCGGGGAAGGCGCGTCTGGCGGCGCGCTCGGCATAGGCGTCGGGGATCGTTTGCTCATGCTTGAAAATGCCTGGTACTCCGTCATCTCACCGGAGAACTGCTCGGCCATCCTGTGGCGCTCCTGGGACTACAAGGAAGATGCGGCGCGGGCCCTTAAACTCACGGCACCCGACCTCGTGGGCCAGGGCATCGTGGATGACGTCATCCCCGAACCCATGGGTGGTGCCCACAGGGATGCGAAAGCCACCTCGGACGCCATGGGCAAGGCCATCGCCAAACACCTGAAGCAGCTCCAGAAGCTCTCCCCGGAGGAACTGATCGATCAGCGCATCGCCAAGTACGATGCCATGGGCCCGTTCGAAACCGTTTGATCAGGGCTAGCCGCCCTGCAGCATCGCATGCAGTTGCCTCCCCACATCCATCGTCACCGGGTCCGCTTCCGGGAGTGTGACCCGATGGGCATCGTGTACCACGTCCACTACCTGGACTGGTTCGAGTACGCACGCACCGAGGCGCTGCGTGCTGCCGGCGTTCCATACAAGGACATCGAAGACGGCGGACTGACGCTTCCGGTCACCCATCTGGAAATCGACTACAAGGAATCTGCCCGCTACGACGAGGAAGTGCTCATCGAGACCACCCCCGTCCTCTCCGACTCCACCGTTCGCATCAGCTGCCATTACCGGGTCCTGCGGGCCGAAAACGAGACACTGTTGGCCACCGGACGGGTGGATCTCTGCTTCTTCGATCCCGAACGGGGCCGCCCGACCCGGGCGCCCGACGACGTGATCAAACTCATGTCTGAATCCGCCTGAAAGGAACCTTCCCGTCCGTCAGCCTTCCCACTCTGCCTTTTCAACCAACCGGCACCCCCTGAGAATACGGTTACCACGTTCAGCCCATCGTTTTCCGAATCTTCGTAACCCGTCATGCTGCAGGAGCAGAGCCGGCTATTCCAGCGCCTTCTTTTTTTTGCTGATGCCCTGATCGTGGTGGCCAGCTGGGTGCTGGCCTATTTCACCCGATTCGAGCTGTTTCCCTGGCTGGGCGTATTCCCCCTCCCCGAATGGCTGCCGCTGTCCATGTACACGCGGTTCATTCCATGGGTGCTCATCCTGTCCATGCTCGTGTTCTGGGCGTCCGGGCTGTACGTCCCGGACCGCGCGCAGCGCATCACGACCCTGATCTACACCGTCGGCAAGGCCATTGCCATCGGAATCCTGTTCGCCGCAGCGGCCACGTCCTTCTACCGGGCGTTCTATTTCTCCCGCCTGCACATGCTGCTCTTCGGCATGTATCTGCCGCTCCTGCTCGTGCTGCTGCGGCTCGGCATTTTCTACTATCTGAAGCGCGGGCGTCGGCAAGGCCGCTTCCTGCGCCGCGTCCTGATCATCGGCGCCGGCCGCATCGGCCGGCGCCTGGAAGAAGCGTTCCAGCAGTATCCCTGGATGGGATTCGAGACGGTGGGCTTCCTGGACGACACCAAGACGGATGATGCCGATGTGATCGGCAGCACGAACGATCTGGGCGCCGTACTGGACCGGTTCGAGACGGAGGGAAAACCCGTTCAATACGTGTACATCGCCTTACCGATTTCCGCAACGGAACGGATCACCGCACTGGCGGACGAGATGTCATCCAGACTCGCGCATGTCTGCCTGGTGCCGGACCTCTTTCAGTTGGACATCCTGAACAGCCGCATCACCGATATCGGTGGCCTGCCGGTCATCCACATGATCGACGAGGCCCCGCTGGATTTCCGCAGAGCGGTCAAACGCCTGATCGACATCGTCTTCTCCTTCGTATTCCTCCTGGTCACATCGCCCCTCCTGCTGCTCATTGCCCTGGCCGTCAAGATCTCGTCGCCCGGACCCGTGTTCTATCGCCAGGAACGGATGGGTCTGAACGGACTGACCTTCGACATGCTCAAATTCCGCTCCATGCCCGTGGATGCCGAACAGAAGACCGGAGCCGTGTGGGCCAAAGCCGGCGAGAAACGTGCCACGAAGGTGGGCGCCTTCCTGAGGAAGACATCCCTCGACGAACTCCCCCAGTTCATCAACGTCCTCAAGGGTGACATGTCCGTGGTCGGTCCCCGACCGGAACGACCGGTCTTCATCGACCAGTTCAGGGACCAGATCCCCAAGTACATGCTCCGTCACAAGATGAAGGCGGGCATCACGGGATGGGCGCAGGTCAACGGGTGGCGCGGCAACACGTCCATCGAGAAGCGGATCGAATTCGACCTGTACTACATCCAGAACTGGTCGCTTCGCCTGGACCTAAAGATCATGCTCATGACCCTCTGGAAAGGGTTCGTGCACGAGAACGCCTACTAGCGCCGGGAGAGTACCACCATCATCCAGATCCAGAACATATCGCTCGCCTTCGGCTCACAGGTCATCCTGGACCGTACCTCGTGGGCGCTCCGGGTGGGCAAACGATACGGCCTGGTCGGCCCCAATGGCGCCGGAAAGACGACCCTCCTGAAGCTCCTTTCGGGTGAACTGACGGCAGATGACGGCGATATCGTTTTTGCCGGTCAGACGGTTGGATACCTGAAACAGGAAACCGAGGAAGTGACCACTGGGACGACCGTACTCACGGAAGCAATGACGGCGTTTCAGGAAACGCTGGATCTGGAGAAGGAGGAACAGCGCCTCATTGCCGCCATGGATGCCCATGAAGACCACGAGTCAGAGGAATACCATCGCCTGATGCGCTCCTTCGACGCGGTCCACCAGCAACTTCTGGCCAAGGAAATCCACCTCATCAAGCCGCGCACCCAGTCGGTGCTGGGCGGACTGGGTTTCGAAACCGATGATTTCGAGCGGGAACTGGCCACGTTTTCCGGGGGATGGCGCATGCGTGTCGCCCTGGCAAAACTCCTGTTGCGGCAGCCCGATATGCTGCTGCTGGACGAGCCCACCAACCACCTCGACATCGATTCCATCGACTGGCTGGAGGACTACCTGAAGTCCTACCCCGGGACCGTGGTGCTCGTATCGCACGACCGCTACTTTCTGGACCGCATGGTGGACACGACGGTCGAACTCATCCAGGGCAAGCTGACCGAATATGCGGGCAACTACAGTTTCTACCTGCAGGATCGGGTCGAGCGTCGCGAGCTGCAGCGCGCGGCCTGGATCAATCAGCAGAAGATGATTGCCGACAACGAGCGATTCATCGAGCGCTTCCGCTACAAGAACACCAAGGCCACGCAGGTCCAGTCCCGGGTCAAGATGCTCGAGAAGCTGGAACGCGTTCCGGAGCCACCGTCCGATGAGGCCACCATCTCCTTCCGGTTTCCCGAACCACCCCGTTCCGGCAAGGTGGTCATGGAACTGGGCCGCTTCTCGAAAACCTATCCATCCGACCACGGACCCGACATCCCGGTTTTCAGGGATGCCGGACCGAACATCATCGAGCGCGGAGACAAGATTGCCCTGATCGGGCGCAACGGAGCCGGCAAGTCCACGCTGGCGCGCATGCTGCTCGGCACGGAGGACTTTGACGGCGAACGCAAGGAGGGGTACAACGTCGAGATGACGTTCTTCGCGCAGCACCAGGCCGAGTCGCTGGATCGCAATCAGACCGCGCTGGAAGCCCTGCGCAGCGCGGCCCCCGATCGTTCGGAAACCGAATTGCGCACCCTTTTGGGCGCCTTCCTCTTCCGGGGCGACGACGTGTTCAAGCCGATCAAGGTCCTGTCAGGTGGCGAACGCAGCCGCGTGGCCCTGGCCCGGACGCTGGCATCCCCGGCCAACCTGCTCATCCTGGACGAACCCACGAACCACCTGGACATCCAGTCCATCGCCGTCCTGGCCGAGGCGCTCCGTCAATACACGGGCACGTTCGTCGTCGTATCGCACAACCGGCATTTTCTGGATGAGATCGTCGGGAAAGTGTGGCGCGTCGGCGCGGGCGGGATACAGGAGTTCGTGGGCAACTACTCCGACTATCTGTGGCAGGCCGAGCACGGCACCGCCCGCGCCGACGCACCCCCCAAGCCCACGAAAGAAGCGCCCCGTCCGGAAGTCCCGGGTGCCGACGAATCGGATTCCTCGCCGGCCCGGTCCAGCGACACGTCGAGCGGCCCGAAATCCAAGGAGCAGAAGCGGCGCGAAGCAGAAGAGCGGGCCCGCCTCCGCAATCAGAAGATCAAGGAAAGCGACTCCAAGGCGGCTGCGCTCAACGACTACCAGTTGAAGCGGGAATTCGAAAAGATCTCCGGAGAAGTGGAAGCAGGAGAAGCCCTCGTTGCCGATCTGGAGCGCCAGCTTGCCGACCCTGCCCTGTTCGCTGATCCAGTCCAGGGCAAGGCGCTGATGTCCCGCTATGAAGCGGCAAAAAGTGCGCTGGAAAAACAGTCCTCGTGGTGGGAGGAATTGGCGGAATCGATGATGGAGCGCGAACTCGAAGTCTGACGCTGCTCAGCCGGTCATCGTGACCATTCGCGTCGGCGCTGCGGCCAACCGGTTGGATTCCTCTTCCCTTCCGCAACCACGCTTTGGCTGGCAGGTACTATCCGTCGTGCTCCAAAAGGCCCTCATAGCGCTCCTGATGGCGGCGTTCGCACCGTCAGCCGTTCATGCCCAGCTGTCCAGACTTCCCCGTCCGGATTCGTTGGCCACGTCCTTTTTCGGCGGCGCCGTAGCCATTGACGGCAACTGGGCGGTGGTGGGCGCCAGCGACGACGATCGTTGTGGATTGCACTCCGGTTCAGCCTGGGTCTATCGCCGACAGGGCGACTCATGGATCGAAGCAGGCGAATTGACCCCCTCGGAGTGCGAAGAAGGAGCCTTCTTCGGCAGCGCGGTGGCGCTGGATGGAGGGCGCATTGCCGTCTCTGCATTCCGGACATTCGTCGGTCGCGCCGTCTCCAATCACGTGTACATCTTCGAACAGCAAGGTGGCACGTGGCAACAGACGGCCCGACTTGCCAGCCCGGACCGTGATGCATCCGGGCCGTTCGCGGCAGCCATTGATCTGGACGGCAACCGGCTGCTCGTAACGTCAGCCGGAGATGCATCAGGCACTGGATCCAACGGCAAGGGATTCATCTTCAAACGATCCGGCAGTCGCTGGGACCTGGAGGATACCCTCGAAAGCCCCCTCCCGCTAAGGGCGGGTACGCTCGGCATGTCCGCGGCGCTGGATGACCGGTGGATCGCCATTTCCGGGTCCACCTACCTGCGGAACGAGGCCGGATTCGTCGCCCTCTACCGCCGCGATGGCTCCGATTGGGTTCACCACAACACCGTGCGGGGCATCAAGGGGTTCTTCATCGACGTGGACCTTTTCGGCGACCGGTTGCTCATCGGTGAATCCAGGGGGGGCATGCAGGGATCGGGAAGCGCCCGCCTGCTCCGTTTCGAAGACAATGCCTGGAAAGTTGAAGCAACGCTCAAACCCAAATCACCCTACTCTGCGGGTGCCTTCGGCACCCGCGTCGCGCTCGGGGATGATGTGGCCCTGGTATCGGGATTCGATGAACAACTTGAACTCGACATCAACGTGGATCAGGTCGTGTACGTGTTCGAGCGTACGTCGGATGGTTGGCGTCAGCGCCGGGTCCTGGATGTCGGTGCCTCGGCATTCGGGGCTGCCATCTCCCTCGACGGAAACCGGGCCCTGATCGGCCAGGCGGCGGAAGGTGCACCTGGTCAGGCCTACATCGCGACGGTCCATCGGCCGTGACCGACCGCGCTCACCGATCCGTGAATCGCTTGATGTAAGCGTGACAGTACGGTGAGCCACCCGTCTTGGCGTAGTAGTCCTGATGGTATTCTTCCGCCGGATACACAGGACCTGCCGGTGTGACCTCGGTAGCCACATCCAGACCCTGCGATTCCAGGATGCCAATCAACCTGTCGGCAACCTCTTTCTGGTGCTCGTCCAGAAAGAAGATGGCAGACCGGTACTGCGTACCCACGTCAGGCCCCTGCCTGTTGACCTGCGTTGGATCATGGGTTTCGAAAAACAACCGGGCCAACGTCTCGAAATCCGTGACTTCCGGGTCCCACGTCAATTCGACCACTTCAGCGTGCCCCGTCGTTCCCCGGCATACTTCCCGGTACGCCGGATTCTTGACATGCCCACCGGAAAAACCGACCCGAGTGGTCAGTACTCCGGGCGCCTGCTTGAGGAAGTGCTCCGTACCCCAGAAACATCCGGAGGCGAAAATGGCTCTGTTTGTCGTCTGCATCATGTATCAGCTTTGAATACCAGCGAAATGGAGTTCACGCAATGCCGGGTGTTCTTGTCCGTGAACCGCTCCCCGATGAATACATGACCCAGATGGCCATCACATTGCGCGCAGATGATCTCCGTCCGCCGACCATCTGCGTCGGGAACGCGGCGGACAGCACCCTCAATCTCGTCATCAAAACTGGGCCATCCGCAGCCTGAAGAGAATTTGTCGGCGCTTTGGTACAGGGCGGCATCACACTGCCGGCAATGGTAGGTGCCCGACTCATGGAAATCATCGTACTCGCCCGTGTAGGGTGCTTCCGTACCCTTGTGCAGGATAACACGGGCTTCTTCCGGGGTCAGTGTTCTCATCAAATGTATTCAGGATTGGGTCTTGGGCCTCTGGGTTGTCCGAACCCTTTCAATGTTTCGCAGTTTCCATGGTTTACGATGCCCTGTCCGTGCTTGCCGGTGTGTTTCCGGCATCTCGCCACTCCCCGCCGAGCGAGATTGGACTGATTGTTGTGCTGTTGGAGGGCGTCTGACATCCATTCACACCGATTTTCACGAGAATCGGGCGGTTTACCTCGTTATTAAAGGGTAGCCGAGCCCACCACGTCCTCCCAAGCGTATGCACCGTTCCAAGATCCCCTTTGCGCTGTTCATTCTGAGTCTCGCCCTGAGCACCCTGGCCGTACCCGCGACCCGGGCTCAACAGGCTGAGTTGCGCCAGGCACCACACGCTGTCCAGGTTACCGCTTCAGGTATGCAGCACGATGGAGACAAGGTGGTGCATCTGACACCTGAACTCATGCGCTCGGACGAGGGGCGTGCCGCCCTGACCGAACTGCGACGCCTCAAGGCACAGGGGCTGTTGAGCAAGGGCGGGAATCAGGGCTCGTCTGCCCTGACGCCAGGTACGGAACGCAGCTTCAATGTCCAGGACTTCACGAATGGCGGGCAATTCTACGGTGAGTCGTTCACGCTGATGGTCAGTGAGCCCCGTTTCAATCTCTGGGTCGCCACATCCGAACTGTCAACCAATGGTGGGAATCTGGTTGAGTCCGACTGGCAGTCCTTTGCCGAGGCCCTCGGACATTCAACACCCGCAGACTCCTGGAATCCGGACATGGGCATCATCGAGATCGATGAGACCGTGTTTGGTTCTCCGTCCGACATTGACGGCAACGGGAAAGTGGACATCCTGCTGCACGACATCAAGGACGGATACACTCCGTCGAATGGATTGTACACCGCCGGATACTTCCAGCCCGCGGACCTCATCGCATCCCAAAGCGGCAATGGTGCCGACATTGTGCATCTCGATACCTACCCGGCCATCTACCGGGCCGACGGATCCCGGGGATCGAGTGAGGGCGTGCTCCAGACGATGGCGCACGAATATCAGCACCTGATTTTCGCCTTCAACAAGGCCAGTGCCGACCTGACGTTCATTGATGAAGGCCTCGCCGAATGGGCAGAGGTCGTCACGGGATATACGCCGCGCTCCATCACGTACCTCAACCAGGCGACTGAAATTGCCCTTCCCCTGCTCAGCTGGAGGGACAACTCCACGGAACCGTATGGTGGACCCCAGAGCGAAGACTACCAGCGCGGAGGACTATTCCATCATTATCTGGCCGAGCGTCTGGGCACGGAGATCGTGGGAGGAATTGCACGTCAGAACCGGAGCGGGGCATTGAACTATGACAAGATGCTCACGGACATCGGGCTCGACGGCAGCTTCATGCGCGATCTTGTCCAGGGATTCCACGTGGCCAACCTGATCAATGACCAGACACTGAATCCGGCCTACGGATACGACAGCAGCGTCCGCAGCAGCGTGAAGGCAGCCGGCTTCCAGACGATAGACGGCGCTCAGACGACCACTTCCAGGACCAGCGGCAACCTGAATTCGGGTTCCGTCCGCTACCTCCGCTGGAGCCAGGTGGGCTCCTTCACCATCGACATCACCGCGTCTTCGGGTGGTGATCGCCTGATGCCGGTCCTGCTCGTGAAGCCGGCCTTTGGAACCATGGAACGGGTATTTCCGGAAGTCGGAGGAGAACCCACGTCTGTTTCCGGCAACTTCGAGGAAGTCTACCTCGTCCTGCCCCACGTGGATCTTGGCACTTCGGCAACGGCATCCTTCACGGTCAACGCCACCTGGAACACCTTCTCCGGCAGCGCCCAGTTCGAAAGCGTGGTCTATGAGAATGGTGAAGCAGCCACCGACAACGGCAGCCTGATCGGTTATGGACTGGGAGGCGGCCTGAGCGTTTCGCTTCCGGCAGAGACCGAGTTCGCCAACGTGTTCGAAATTCCTGAGGGCGCGGCCCTGTCTTCGGTGGAAGTGGCCATGCTGTTCTTCGACAACCTGAACGGCATCTCTCCCTCTTCCGACGTGCGGGACTTCACCTTGAAGATCTATGGCGATCAGGACGGCGAGCCGGGTGGACTCATTCTGTCCAAACAACTGCCATGGGTAGCAGGGATCTCGACCCCGGAACTGACCTATCAGACCGTGGACCTCAGCAACGACCTCCCGGTGCTCGAAAACCACCAGGGACGCGTGTACGTGAGCGTGTCCGATGCGGGCACGGACGACAACCACATCTTCCTGCCGCTCTCGAATGCGCAGTTGAGTGGTTCCGTCTCGCCCAGCTTCATGTACTACGAGTTCTCGAATTCAGGACTGGGCTGGGCCTCCTTCGACGATGTCCAGGACGGATCCGGCACGTCGGTTTTTGAAGGGTACGTCCTGCCCATCCGCGCCACCATCAACCTGATCGGCGGCGCCACGGATACGGAATCGGATGATGTCCTTCCACAGACGCTGACCTTGCAGCAGAACTACCCGAACCCGTTCAATCCGAGCACCAAGATCAGTTTCAGCCTGCCCACCACGTCGGACGTGCAGCTGGAAGTCTATGATCTTCTGGGCCGCAACGTGGCCACGCTCGTGAGCGGCTCCCTTCCGGCCGGCCAGCACGAAGTCGGCTTCGATGCCTCCGACCTGACCTCGGGACTCTACCTGTACACGATCACGGCCGGATCCCAGCGCATGTCGCGCACGATGACGCTGATCAAATGATCACTCGCGCACTGGCACGATTTCGTCTGCGCGAAGGCGGGTGAACGGGCGTCCGTTCCACTCTCCCAGGCTGACGGGTCCTGTGATCGTTGCGCGTGCAGGGGTCAGCAGTTCGTTCCGCTGTTCGCGCGTCAGATCCAGCAGGTACCAGTTGTCGTCGTCCGTTATCAGGACGACCTCCGTGAAGGGCTCATTGCCCCGGACAGTAATGTCTCCTGTCACGGTAATCACGTCCTGGGCGGGAATGGACGACCCTGTGGCACAGGCTCCCGCCATCATGGCAAGGGCGAAAAGCATGACAAGGTGGCGACTGACCGGAATCGGACGCTGAACGGAGAAACCCATGGTGATGCCTCAAAGTTAGGAGTTGCAATCATCCGGATGAACACAGGAAGCATGCCAGACTGAACGGCTGCCCATGACAACCATCGTAAAGACGCTCTTTTCAGCCCTGCTGTGCGCTTCAGCAACGTTTGTCGCGGTCGCAGCGGGACCCGCTCCGGGGAACGGGAATGTAGACCCGACTGGACGGGATGTCCATACCGTGGCCTCGAGCCACGACAGCCTCCTTTCCGTCCCGGGGCACGTTCACGGCCCGGACAACCCGTGGTGCGGCACCGACATGCACAGCGAGGAGGCCAAGGCCAATCTGGCCCGAATCCGTACCGACCGGGCCGCCGGGTTGTACCGGATGCAGCGGAAGGGCTTCGCGGATCCGGATCTGGGAGACCGTCAGGTGTTCAACGTCAACGAGGACACCTGGATGGAACTCGAGTTCGAACTGGTGGACAAGACCTCGCTGTACCACTTGTGGGTCGAGGTGGACGAACTCACCAACGGAAATGTGGACCAGAACAAGATCGCCCAGCTCAAGTCCTCGGTTCACGACAGCACGCCGTCCCGGTCCATCAATCCGAATCAGGGCACGTTTGCCAACAACCATGACGTCTTCGGTCTCCCCCCGGACATGGACGGAGATGGCATCGTGGACATCCTGATGTATGACATCGGACGGGGCAGCGGCTCCACACTCGGCTATGTCTCTTCCACCGACCAACTCCTCAATCCTCCCGCCGGCCAAGGCAACCAGAGGGATGTCCTGTATCTGGACTCGAACGAAGGCACGCGCAATTTTTCCTCGCTGGCCGTCATTGCTGCGCATGAATACACCCACCTGATCCACCTGACCTATGGGTGGGACCAGACCTTCATCACGGAAGGCATGGCCGAGTATGCAATGGTCATGAACGGCTTCTACTGGCGCGGCATCAACTTCATGTTCAGCGTCAATGAGGTTTCGCTGCCGCTCTTCACCTGGCGTCAGGATCAGGGCTCCATCGGCGCGATGGACTATGAACGCGGCGGCCTGTTCTTCACCTATATCGGTGAACAGTACGGCGCCGATGTCGTCGGGCAGATGATGCGTGACACGGAAAAGAAGGGTGCTGCCGGCATCGACTCCGTGCTGGGACTGCACGGATCCAGCCTGTCGGATGTGATCCTGGACTACCACACCGCCAATCGTGTCAATGACAAGAGTGTTGACCCCCGTTTTGGCTTCAATGACCCCGAACGGTCCTCACACCACGCCTATCTGTCATCTCCACCCATCAATGGGGAGATTCCGGCAACCACCGGGGAAGGCGGATACACGATGCAATTCAATGAAAACATCAACGCGGGTTCAGTGCATTACCTGCAACTGTCCAACGTTGCCCAGCTTTCCTTCAACTACGATACGCCGGATCCGACGGGCATATTCTACTCCGAGAAGGTCCTGCGGAATCGAGCCCGTCTCGTGCTCGAGGATCCGAATGGCGTCATCAGCACCATGGATGTCGTCCCCTCGCAAAGCGAGATCATCGTTGGCGGAGAATATGCATCGGTCACGTTCATACTCATCCATTCCAAGCCGGAAATTGCCGTCGGTGACCGCAGTTCCATCTACGCAGGATGGACGCCGCTCTCCATGGTAACGGACGTGGACGAGTCCGATACCCTTCCAGCCGCATTCGAACTCGACTCGGTCTACCCCAACCCGTTTAGCGACCGTGCAACCGCCACCATACGCATCGACCGAATTGCACCGGTCCAGATCAGCCTGGTGGACATGCTTGGCAGGGAGCGGCTCCGGAAGGATCTCGGAACGCTTGCCGTTGGTGATCACACCATCTCGCTGGAGTCCGGCGGTCTGGAAGCCGGGTCGTACCTGGTCCGGGTATTGTCCGAGGACCGCTCGGACACGCGGTTGGTTACGATCGTCCGGTAAGGGAGGCAGCACCCTCAGTCGGTGCGGGTGATCCGGTAGATCCGATTGCCGGCATCATCGGATACCAGCAGGCTGCCGTCGGGAAGGTATTCGAGATCCACAGGGCGACCCCATGCCTCTTCACCCTGCAGCCAGCCTTCGGCAAACGGCTCGTAGGAAAGGGCATTCCCCTCCTCATCCAGAGACACCATCGTGACCCGGTAGCCGATTTTCTCGCTCCGATTCCACGAACCGTGCTCGGCAATGAGGACGCGATCAGGGCGGGTCTCCCCGTTTTCCCGCATGAACTCCAGACCCAGGGGGGCCACGTGCGGACCGAGTTCCCGTACGGGGGCCGAGTATTCTGCTGGCGATGCCCCCTCCCCGAATTCCGGGTCGGGGATATCATTGCCGTGGATGTGCGGAAACCCGAAGTGCATTCCCGCCTCGGGCGCATGATTCAGTTCGCACGGTGGAACGTCGTCACCCATGTTGTCGCGACCATTGTCCGTGAACCACAACGCGCCCGTTTCCGGATGCCAGGTGAACCCGACCGTGTTGCGGACACCGGTGGCAAAGACTTCCCGCTCCGAACCGTCGGCATTCATCCGGTGGATGGCCGCGTAGGGCGCCCCGCGATCGCACACGTTGCAGGGCGCACCCACCGGTACGTACAGTTTGTCATCCGGACCGAACGCAATGTATTTCCAACCGTGATGTCGGTCGGTCGGAAAATCATCGACCACGACCACGGGCTCGGGAGGATCCGCCAGTCGGTTCTCGATGTCGGCGTAGCGCAGGATGCGGCTGACTTCAGCCACGAACAGGGATCCATCACGGAACGCCACGCCGTTCGGCATCTGGAGCCCTTCTGCAATCAGGTGATGCGCATCGGCCTGGCCATCACCATCCGAATCGATGAGGGCGTGGACCTTACCGACCTGGCGGGTACCTACGAACAGCACTCCTGAGGGAGAAAGGGCCATCGAACGGGCATTCTCGACACTGTCGGCGAACACCGAAATCGCATACCCGTCCGGGAGGCGGATCTGTTCCAATTGGGGGTCAGATACCTGTGCGGGCTCCGGTAGACAACCCGCCAGAAGCATGACTGCTCCCAGAACACCCACAAAACGTGGCGTGATCGATCTCGGGGAGCCGGCATCCTGAACCGGGTCAGCCATCCTGACCCCTTCCGTCAGAGAGCTTGTCCGGGAAGGCGCCCTGGATCAGCATGGCCACATCAACGGCCTGGTTCTCGTTGTAGCCATTGGTCAGCGACTTGTAGTTGAATATATCCACGATGGACCCGATCAGGCAGAAGCCTGCTGTCAGAAGGTAGGCGATGCCCATCCCGATCTGTCCCAGATAGAAACGGTTGACGCCGGCAATTCCCACGAAGACCAGCAGCGTCGTCAGGAGAACCGTGGTTTCATCCTTGCGGCGTTCCCGGTATACCCGGGCAAACTGCTCGGCCTGCTCCTCCGACATTTCGGTCATGAGTTTGGCAATGGTAAGCTGCTCGTCTCCCTGCAGCTCGGGCATGTACTTGATGACTTTGGACATGTCTCGGTGTGTTGACCCTGGTTAAGGGGAGGTACGAAGCGCACTATGGACAAGACGTCCGATGTGCGCCAGCAGAATGATCAGAGCGGCAGGTGAAAACCAGTGCGTCTGAAGGGCAAGCGCCCATTCCGCACGGAAAAGATACCCCATGGCATGTCCCAGTCCACATCCGGGACACCCTGAAAATCCGACGAGCTTGAATACGCACAATTCGATCACGGACGGAAGCGTGGGATCGGGGAAGGCAACTGCCAGCAAACCCACTGTCCAGATCAGGGCTTCCATCAGGGGTCGGCCCGCTCCGGTTGGCCGGAGCCGTGTTGCGGGAGCGATACCCGATCGGTGCAAAGCCGACGAAAGACTGGGCATTTAACCGTTGAGCGGGGTTCTGATAAAAGACTTCGTGTGCTATCTTGACCGAAGGCGAAACCGGCGCTGGTGCGCATGGCCCCATTGGTCTTCGCACCATGTTACGGAATTGATGATTGCGGGATTCGCCACCCGCTCATTCAGCGAGAGAGAATCATGCCTTACGTCGTTACAGAAGCCTGCATCAACTGCAAGCACACGGATTGTGTCGAAGTATGCCCTGTGGACTGCTTCTACGAGGGACCCAACTTCCTCGTAATTCACCCCGACGAGTGTATCGACTGCAACGCATGCGTGCCGGTGTGCCCCGTGGAAGCCATCTACGCTGATGACGAGCTTCCGGAAGAACTCGCCCACTATGCCGAGTGGAATACGTATCTGGCCAACCAGTGGCAGCAACTCGGCTACAACATCACCGAGAAGAAGGATCCGCTGCCGGATGCCGAGGAGTGGGCCTCCAAGGACAAGAACGAGCAGGACATCCTGACCTGGGAAACGGACGAGTAGTCCGACGTGCTCAGCTGCCGTGCCTTGCCCTTCGAAGGCACGACTCCAAATCGAAGCGGGCGGGGCGCCGATGGCGCCCCGCCCGTTTTTCGTATCTGCAATTCCTCCAAGAGGGGCGACAGTCAGCGCCCCGCCCGCACCACCGTCATCGTGGCCTGCCTTGTTCCGGATTGCAACCGGACGAAGTATACGCCGGCCGGTGCACCGCCTCCCTCCCAGGTAATGGCATTGGAGCCCGCTTCGTAAAAGCCATCAACCAGGGTCGCCACCCTCCGGCCGATGCTGTCGAATACTTCCATGCGAACAGGACCGGCCACTTCCAGGGACCAGGTCAGTCGCGTGCGTTCAGTGAAAGGGTTCGGGAAAGCGGCATCCAGTTCGAATTGGGTGACCTGCTCGAACATGGCATCGGCCGTTCGCGCCTTGAATTGTGCTGAAAACAGACGCCAATGCTGATTGACGGCACCTCCTTCCTCGGACGTGGCCAGGAAACGAGCCTGAAGTTGCTGTCCGGCCCATTCCGACAGGTCGAAAACGGATTCCGTTCGCATGCCGCTGTTCATGAATGCCTTGCGGTCATTCAGGGGGTTGTCCGGATCCAGCCGCGCGGTACCCGGATAGCCACCGTCCGGCACCAATTCCATCCATGTTGCTCCATTGTCGGAGGATACCTCCACCAATCCAGCCGACCCCGCCCCGAACATGGGTTCATGGTCCAGCACGAGGGACAGGGCTTCGGCGTTGTTCTCCGTGGTCCGTGGGTTCAAGACCAGACCCGACAGAAGGGTTGAAGGCTGGGAGCGGAAAACCCATCCGTCGCCCAAGGCTTCCCAATTCCCGTTGGCCCAGACCGATGCCAGCGCTTCGTGGCTGCCGAACAGACGGAACGCCAGAGAAAACGGACCGGCCGTCTGCTCCCTTCCACCCACATCGAAAACCCGCATGGACACCGACAACTCGTCACCCGGCTGGGGCGCCAACAGGAAGTCTGTTGGCGCGGAAAAATGCGTGAGGTCATCGGGAGATTGCGTCATGCGGACGGAGCCTTGATCCTGACCCGAGCCGGACACCAGAGTCCAGTCCAGCCAGGCATCCTGGATTCCCAGATCATCCGTGACCACGGCATCCACCACCGGCAGAGCCGCCTGGGTCGAGAATACCTGAACGGAGGGCGGCACGGTCGTGAACACCGGTTGGCCTTGATCCACATCATCAACCACCCCGATGTGCACGTCCTCGATCATCCACCCGGCAAAGCGATCGGCCTGTCCCGTATTGCCCTGATTGGTAGCAAAGACGAGGCGGACCTCCACACCGTTCTCCTGCGGCAGGGCAGCACTGACACGTCGCCATCCTCTGCTGAATCCGCCGAATGCCGGTTGACCCGCCATCGGATTTCCGCCTGTGCCGGAAAGCGTACCGTTATAACCATCGACCGGCTGCAGGATCACCCATTCGGGTTGATCGTCGGTCCGAACCTGCAGGAAACCACCATCGAAGAGCACACCACCGGCATCGGCCGGATCCGGTCGCCCATCCGCTTCGGTATCCACGTAGTGCCAGAAGCGCAGATGGGCCGGCTCAATGCGGGCCAGGTTCAATTCCGGAAGAGTCAGGTAGGATATCGAAGGCTGCGATGTGTACGCTGCAGCCGTTCCCGTGGCAGCCACAGCGCCACCGCCCGGGGATACCCGCATACCGTATTCCGGTACACCCGTCGCCCACTGACCATCATATATGAGGTCCGCGACTTGTGTATCGAACCCGTAGTCCCGGAGCAGATTTCCGGCCGTTACGGCAAAGGAGTATTCTCCCGTCTCCGGAAGACGCGTCGCGTTTTTCTGGACAGAAGCATCAACGGCTTCCAGGGCATACCGGACGACAGATCCGTTTTCGATCAGGGAAAGCGGTATCGACAAGGCCTGATCGAAGCCACCGTTGGATTCGGACAGGACATCCGATCCAACTGCAACGGAAATACCATCCGGAGATTCGACCTCCCACGACACCGTCACGCTGGCAATGCCGAAGTTGTCCTGCGCGGTTCCGGATACGTGGACCGGCCACATCAGGAAAGTAGCTTCCTCGACTGGATCGTGGGCCAAGGTTGGTGGTCCTTCGTCCACGCCAACAACAAACGAATACAGGTCGTCCGGCGCACCCGCAGGATCCAGGGTGACATTGTTGATCTCGTCGCGGGCCGACAGGTAATAGAAGACGGTATCCACGGCTGCAGGCAAAACCAGTTCACCCCGGTACACGTCCCCACCAACGGGATCCATGGTCACCACCTGCTCGGAGGTGGACGGTGTGGACCAGATCAGTTCCACCTGTTGAATGGAAGCGGATACGCCGCGCACGGTTGCCTCAACAGGAACGGCAACGCCTCCCTGCTCCGTGCTGAGCAGTGCTTCGTGCTCCACCACAGGTCCGTACTGGGCCGCATTCACGAGGCCCCGGGCCGAGAAAATGTCGATCAGGCGTGCAGCATGTGCCCCGTCGTAGTAGTCGAAATCAGCCTGGATGACGGCTTGTGCTGCGTCTGCAAACGTCACCGGAGATTCCAGATAGTAGTGGGACAACAGGACCAGATGATCGGTGACATCGCGTCCGTAGTCATCCCATACCTGCATGAGTGTGGTGGCCCACATCCGGCCATCGTCGTGCACACTGCACCCTGCTCCACTGGACCGCGCCACACAGATATCCTGCGGATAGATGCCCTGGTGATCGAGATAGCGCCCGTTCCAGATCTGTCCTTCCCCGCTGTCCCAGAGGAATACCCATCGCCAGTCATCGCGCGCTGTCTGACCTGTTTCAACCAAGTTCCGGTAGTACGAGCCCTGCCAGTAATCCGAGAACCCCTCGTGCAGCGCTCGGCCTTCGAGCGTGGTCAAGAGTCCCGGGGCTGCCGCGTTCAGGATGGCATGGCCGTATTCGTGGATGACCACGGACGGATCCTCCGCATCATCCACCCCTCCGCTGCCGAACATGATCATGTTGCGGTCCGGGTAATAGCGGGAGTCGTCTTGTGTCAGGCCGTGGGGGTTCACATCCAGCCCCTCATGCTGAACGTCCAGAATGCCCAGGCTCTGGATATAGCGCTGACTTGCGTCAATATGATAATAGGCATTCACCGCCTCGAAACGCTTGTCCGATCGATCGAAAAAGAAATCATTCGGAGAGTCAACCGCTGGAGGATCGTAGACCGTCGTGCCCGCGGTATTCTCCCCCACGATCCGCACGAACGGTCCCTGCAATACCCACTTCCCGTTCCCGTCCTGGGAAATGTCGTTCAGGGAAGCAGTCGTGCGGGCGGCATCGAGGTCGGCGTTGGTCGCATCGTTGTTGTCCAGATAGGGCGGGCCATAGGAGGCGCCGGTCGCAAAAAGTGGATCCGGGTCAAAGACGTATCCGGACCCGTCGGTACGTCGGGAAGCCATCTCCGCAGGAGCGATTCCATGATCGCACTTGGAAAGCACCTGATCGAACGCTGCCAGGACCCCTCCGGAACGCGCATCTACCCACACTTTGTATTCGGCCGACTCGGATTCCGGCCAGAGCGTCAACTCCCAGGCCAGTCGCGGGGCGTCGGGGTCGTGAACGACCAACCTCGGGTCTGATGTCAGACCGTTGCCACCTGCCAACGCGCCGAGCGCACGCCGGACAGCATCCCGGGCCGAAAGGGATGGACGGACATCGAATGTTTCCTCGGTTGCCTGTACGGGTTCGAAGGAACTCGTCACCATGCTGACTCTCCCCTCGCGATCCATGTTCACGCGGACACGGCCGCCGGAGACGGGAATACCCTTGAACGTCTGCTCGTACGTCACGTGACGACTGCGGTCGCGTTGCTCATCTGCAACCAGACGCAGTTCATCTCCGCTGGCAGACCAGCCGAATCGCCCGGATTCCGCTTCCAGGAAACGCTCGGGACGCACGTACACGCGTTGTTCTGCCTGGGCATATCGGGCACGCGTCAGTCCCGAAGAGACATCGATACGGGAATTGCCGATCAGCCGGGTGGCAGGTGCGGGAGGAATGGCATCCAACTGCCGTTGGTCCAGCACTTTTCGGGGCACGACCTGTTGTGCGCGTGCAGCATCCGGCGTCCCGATGGCGGCAAGCAGTACCACCGTGAGGAATGAAATCGACAGGTTCTTCAGCATGGATCGGAGCTCGAGAAATCAGCAGGGGCTGGCGCCAGCGAAAGAGCAACAGAAAAAAGGCATCAACGCAACGCGCTGAGGGCCACAGTACTCATCCCGAATGGCTTCCGTATCCGTTCCTTACGCCATCGAAGCTGCGGCTGATTTCAGTGCGTCCACATGATCCAAGGCTTCCCACGAGAATTCGTTCCGTCCGAAGTGCCCGTAGGCTGCCGTGCTGACGTATCCCGGCTTCAGGAGATCCAACCGCTCGATGATGGCTTTGGGCCGCAAGTCAAACACTTCGCGGACGATGTCCACGACGCGATCATCGCCCAGCTGACCCGTACCGTACGTGTCGACATGGATCGAAATGGGATCAGCCACGCCGATGGCATAGGCAACCTGTACCAGGACTTCATCTGCCAGGTCGGCACCGATCAGGTTCTTGGCCACGTGACGCGCAGCGTAAGCAGCGCTTCGGTCCACCTTGGATGGGTCCTTGCCGGAGAAGGCACCGCCACCATGGGCTCCTTTGCCGCCGTAGGTATCCACGATGATCTTGCGTCCAGTCAGACCGGTATCGCCGTGCGGACCGCCTATGATGAACTGTCCGGTCGGGTTGACGTGCAGGATCAGGTTCTCGTCTATCAGGTGGGACGGAATCACCCTGGGAATCAGGTGCTCGCGAACGTCCTGCTTGATGGTCTCGACTTCGACTCCGGGTTCGTGCTGCGTGGAGACCACAACCGTATGGACCCGTTTGATCGTCTTGCCGTCGTCCTCGTACTCCACCGTGACCTGTGCCTTCGAATCCGGGCGCAGGTAGGACATGATCTTTTCATTCTTGCGGATGGCGGCCAATTCCCGCATCAGGGCGTGGGAAAAACTCAGGGCCATCGGCATGAATTCCGGGGTTTCCCGTGTGGCGTAGCCGAACATCATCCCCTGATCACCGGCACCCTGATCCAGGTACATTCCCTTGTCGTCGTCAACGCCCTGGGCAATGTCCGGACTTTGCTCATGGATGGTCGTCAGCACGCCGCAGGAATCACCATCGAAGCGCAAGGCGGGATCGACGTAGCCGATCTTGCGGATGACGTCACGGGCGACTTCCTGCACGTCGACGTACGCTTCCGTCGTGACCTCACCTGACAACACCACCAAACCTGTGGTTACCAGCGTCTCGACGGCCACGCGGCTTTGCGGATCCTGGGCCAGCATGGCATCCAGGACAGCATCGGAAATCTGATCGGCTACCTTGTCCGGGTGGCCTTCAGATACGGATTCGGAGGAAAAGAGGAAGGACATGCAATCATCGATTCGAAGTGGACCGGTGCAACGCATGCACCCGGATGATGATTCGCCCATTTTACGAAGGTTGGATCAAGCGATCCACGTCTGATTGCTTCTCCTGACGATGAGACGTAGTTTTCGTGTTTACGTGCCCCATTCCAAGCCATACAGGCCGATTTGGGGTTTGAGCGCGGGTGTTGATCCGCGGTTTACCATCCACTTTCAGGAGAACACGTTATGTCCGATATCGCAGCCAAGGTACAGTCGATCATCGTTGAGAAACTGGGCGTTGACGAAGCAGATATTTCTGATGATGCATCCTTCACCAACGACCTGGGAGCCGACTCCCTTGACACGGTAGAGCTCATCATGGAGTTCGAAAAAGAATTCGACATCACGATCCCGGATGAGGACGCAGAGAAGATTGCCACCGTTGGCGACGCTGTTTCCTATCTGACCGAGAAGTCTGCCTGATTCCAGGAAGACCCTCCCCCTGACCACCCATTCCAGATCCAATTTCTCGTATGAGTCGACCTACCCGCAGGGTTGTCGTCACGGGAATGGGCGCCCTGACTCCGATCGGAAACGATGCGGACACCTTCTGGAAGGCCATGATGGCCGGAAAGAGCGGTGCGGCACCCATCACGTACTTCGACACCGAGCAATACGCGACCAAGTTTGCCTGTGAGCTGAAGGATTTCGATGCCGTCGAGCTGCTGGATCGGAAAATCGCCCGGCGGCTGGACCCGTTCTGTCAGTATGCCATGGTCGTCGCCGACCAGGCATTGGCAGACGCCGGCATCGACTCCGAAACGCTGACAACCGAGCAGCAGGAACGGATCGGTGTCATTTACGGCTCCGGCATCGGTGGTCTGCAGGTCCTGTTTTCACAGGCTGAAGTCCTTTCCGACGATGGTCCTCGCCGGGTCTCGCCGTTCTTCATCCCCATGATGATCCCTGACATCGCGGCCGGCCAGATCTCGATCCGGCATGGTTTGCGTGGTCCCAACTACTCGTGTGTGTCTGCGTGTGCCACGGGCAACAACAACATCGGGGATGCTTTCATGCTGATCCGGTTGGGACACATGGATGCCGCCGTCACAGGCGGCAGTGAAGCCAGCATTTCCGAACTCGGCGTCGGTGGATTCAATGCCCTGAAGGCACTTTCCACCCGGAATGACGATCCCGAGACGGCTTCCCGCCCCTTTGATGCCACGCGTGATGGTTTCGTGCTTGGCGAAGGTGCAGGTGCCCTGTTCATTGAAGAACTCGAGCATGCCAAAGCCCGTGGTGCCCGCATCTATGCGGAAATCAAGGGTGTCGGGATGAGCGGAGACGCGCATCATATCACGGCTCCCGATCCGGATGGCCTTGGGGCACGCAATGCGATGCTGGCTGCCCTGCGGGATGGCGACCTCGACCCGTCGTCGGTCGACTACCTCAATATGCACGGTACGTCAACGGGCCTCGGAGATGTCGCTGAGACGAATGCCATCAAGGGTGTGTTCGGCGATCAGGCCTACAAGATGAACCTGTCGTCCACGAAGAGCATGACCGGTCACCTGCTTGGAGCGGCCGGAGCGGTGGAAGCCATTGCGGCAATCGGTGCCATCACGCACCAGACCATTCCGCCGACGATCAACTTCGAGCATCCCGACCCGGAATGCGACTTGAACTACACATTCAACAAACCCGTCGAGCGGGAAGTGAATGTGGCGATGTCCAATGCTTTCGGTTTCGGTGGTCACAACACGAGTATCGTGTTTGCCAAGTACGAAGAGTAGCGACTGAAAGTCGGCTCCAGAACGTCTCAGGGCGCGGGATTCCTCGGAATCCCGCGCCCTTTTTCATGTGATCGGGTTGTGCCACGCCGTATCCTTCAAGGAAGGCATCATCCTGACCTGCAGCACCATGCGTCCATTCCGCTCCTTCGGCTTTGCGAATTCCATTGCATTCATTGCCTGCGTATTCGCTTTCTCCGCGTGCCAATCCTCATCTCCTGTATCCAAACATGCCGTTGAAACAGGATTCCTGGATCGAACCATTCAAGTCGGCCAAGTCTCGCACAAGTACCAGGTCTACCTGCCGTCCAACTACACGCCGGAAAAGGACTGGCCGGTCATCCTCTTCCTGCACGGCGCCGGCGAACGGGGGTATGAAGGGCTCAGCCAAACCCATGTTGGACTCGGCCGGGCCATCCGGTTCAATCCGGAGCGCTGGCCGGCCATTGTCGTTTTTCCTCAGATGCCTCCCGGACGGAACTGGATGCCTTCCACCGAGCCCATAGGAATCGGAGCGCTGGAGGCCACCATCGACGAGTTTGCCGTCGATACCAGCCGAATCTACCTGACCGGCCTGTCGATGGGTGGATACGGCTCCCTGTTTCTTGGCAGCCGACACGCCGACCGGTTTGCGGCCATTGTGGCCATTTGCCCGACCGTCGGTAATGGTGACCGCTATCCATTCCTGTCCGGATCCTCCTATGCGGAAGCCGTATCAGGCACGGCAGAAGCGCTGTCATCCCTGCCCGTGTGGCTGTTCCATGGCGAAGATGACCCCGTCTTTGCCTCTTCGATATCTGCCGATTTGACCTTGGCCCTTCAGGACAGGGGGGCTGATGTCCGGTTCACTGAGTACGTCGATACGGGTCACAATGCCTGGGACCCGGCCTACGACAATACCGATATGATCACCTGGCTTTTCCAACAGCACAGAACAGACCATGCCCCAGCTGATTCCCCAGCCCTCCATCATTGAAGCGCCCGGGCATCCTCCCAAGGTCATCCGGGAGTACGCCGGACGGGTCAATACGGGAGAAGACGACGTTAGTATCGCCCACATGAGCAGTCCTTCAGGTTGGGCCGAGCCCGGACAGCAACCGGAGTTTGACGAATACACCCTGGTTCTGGCCGGGATGCTTCGGGTGGAATCACGCTCAGGCACGCTGGATGTCCACGCCGGACAGGCCATTCTTTGCCGGGCCGGTGAATGGATCCGGTATTCCTCCCCGGGGCCAAACGGAGCAGATTACGTGGCCATTTGCCTGCCTGCCTTCTCGCCGCAGACGGTCCATCGGGATGAGGAGTGATCCACTTTGGCATCCATCCCCTGCGCGGCAGAACCACGACGTGAATCAGCGGAAGATCAACTCGCGAATCATCTCACCGCCCAGGCGCTCATTCAACTTATGCCGCCATTCCTCACGGCGCATGTGGAGTTCCTGACGCCAGACGGTGGAGTGGACCGTTACGAACAGGCGATCACCCCGTACCCAGGCTTTTCCCACGTGTTGCTCCATCTGGGGACTGATCATGGACTCCCATTCCGCAATCACGCGGCCTTTGGCCAGAGGACCCTGCAATCCGCTCGAGCGGATCCAGTCGTTCAGGACCTCCTTCAGTGATTGTGTTCGCTTGCTGCGCATGGGGGTGATGGTGCGGGGTCGCGGGGTCGCGGGGTCGCGGGGTCGCAAGGTACCATCCCGTCAAACCGCACGCCAAGCGCACCGGCCTGAACATCACACGAAAAAATCCGGGCCCATAAAAAATGGTCAGGGGGCGCCGGCGATCGGCAGTAACCTGCCCATTGCTGACACCCCCAGACCACTCATCGGAAGACGCACTGTGCACTACGGCGATATTTCGTCGTAGTTACAGGGTAGATGCATCTTTTTTGGAAAAGTCGCTGGATCGGCCCCACTTTCCGGTCAACCCTGTTCAAAACCCGATTTCGAGCCCTTTCAGGCAGGGCATTCTTGAGTGCATGCCGGAAATAATGCCCACAACCCATCGCAACCGATTCGCATGAACCTCCACCTCGAAACACATCTGGCTCGAACAGGCACCGGGCCTGACAAGGAAACGGGAGCGCTGGCGCCCCCCATCCACACGGCCACTACCTACGCCCGACGTCAGGATGGCACCTCCGGGTCTTATGTCTACAGCCGACTGGGCAACCCGACGCGACAGCAGTTCGAGGAGGCCATCGCTCTCGCAGAGGGCGGCAGCAAAGCCATGGCATTTGCATCCGGCATGGCAAGCGTCATGACCCTGTGCCAGGCCCTCGACCCTGGCGATCACGTCATCCTGCCACACGACATCTACTTCGGGGTGCGCAGCCTGATCACGGAGCATTTCGTCAGGTGGGGTTTGCGCGTTTCGATCGTTGACCAACGCGATCTGAAAGCTGTTGAGAAGGAGCTTACCAAACAGACACGGCTGGTATGGATCGAAACGCCTTCCAATCCCCAACTGAATATTGTCGACATCGGTGCCGTCGCTGATCTGGCACACAGTACCGGGACCCGCGTTGTTGTCGACAATACGTGGGCAACACCGCTGATCACGCAACCCATCGCGTTTGGCGCTGATGTAGTGCTTCACTCCGTCACCAAGTACCTGGGAGGGCACTCTGATGTCCTCGGAGGTGCTCTGGTGTTTGCAAGAGAGGATGACTTCTGCGCACGTGTGAAGTCCCTTTCCGACGAGGGCGGTGCGGTACTGGACCCCTTCGGAGCGTGGCTCGTCATGCGAGGCATGCGCTCCCTTGCTCCCAGGCTCCGACAACAGTCGGCATCGGCTCAGGCTCTGGCTTCATGGCTTGAGGCGCGTGATGATGTGGAGGCCGTCCACTATCCCGGCTTGCCTTCCCATCCCGGACACGAAACGGCCCGAAAGCAGATGGCCTTATTCGGGGGCATGCTTTCGTTCCTTGTCGAAGGAGGTGCCGAACGTGCCTTGAATACGGTCCGCCGCAGTCACCTGTTTGCCAATGCAACCAGCCTGGGCGGAACGGAAAGCCTGATGGAGCATCGGGCCTCGATCGAGGGACCTGACTCGCCAACTCCCCAAAGCCTGTTGCGTGTTTCCGTAGGCCTCGAGCGGGTCGAGGACTTGATGGCCGATCTCGATCTGGCCCTGTCCGACCACGGCTGAGTCGTACGCATCAAGGAATCGGGAATCGATCCGGCAGCGCTTCCATCGAGGCCCGACCTGTTGTAGATTCTGCGTCCCTGACAGACGCGCGGAATCTGCCCGAAGGCATCCCGTGTGCACCAAAACCACCCTCTGCTTTTACGAGCGTCGTGCCATGAAACTGCCCTTCTTTCTTGCCCGAAAGTTTGTTGCCGCTGAGACGCTCGAAGAGGCCCTGCCCGTGGTGCGCGGCATCAAGGCAGCCGGCCTGAATACCACTTTCGACAAGCTGGGGGAATACGTTTCTGACCGTTCGGTGGCCACCGGTGCCAAGGAGGAATACATCACACTCATCCGAACGCTCGACGAAGCAACAGGCCAGATCGACCAGAACATATCCATCAAGCTGTCCATGCTGGGACAGAAGATTGACGAGTCATTCTGCGTCGACAACCTCCACGAAGTACTCACGGAGGCCAAGAAGACGGGCACGTTCGTACGTCTTGATATGGAAGGGACCGACATCACCGAATCCACCCTCTCCATTTTCGAGAAGGTCTATCCTGACTACAAGGACAATGTCGGCGTCGTGCTTCAGGCGTATCTGAAGCGGACGAAAGAAGACATCGATCGCATGTGCGAGCTCCAGGCGCGGGTCCGGCTGTGCAAGGGAGCCTATTCCGAACCCGCCTCGCTGGCCTGGCAGGACATGCCCACCATCCGGGATCGTTTTCTGGAGTACATGGAAACGCTGATCACGAAGGGACGGTACCCGGGCATCGCCACGCACGATGATATCCTGATCAATGCCACCAAGGAATTCGTGGCTGCCAACGACATCAGCAAGGATCGCTTTGAATTCCAGATGCTGTACGGACTGCGCTCGGACACCCAGAAGCAGATTTCGGATGAGGGGTATGGCATGCGCGTGTACGTGCCCTACGGCGATCAGTGGTTCCCCTACTACTCGCGTCGCCTCCGCGAACGGAAAGAGAACGTCTGGTTCATCCTCTCCACCATGTTCAAGCGATAAGCGTCGACATGGTATTGCACCGCGACTTCCTCATGCGTCAGATCCAGCAGCTCGTCCAGGTGCTGCTTCAGGTGCTGACCAAGCGGAAGCAGGGCGATTTCGAAGAAGGGCAGTCGATCCTCAACGAAGGCCTTCAGGCAACATTCAATGCGGATCTTGAGACGTTGCTGGCCATGGAAGAAGCCGACTTCATGGACCTGTGCAGTCCTTCCAACGCCTTCCATGCGGGACTGGCCGTGGCGTTGGCAGACCTTCTCAGGGAAGAAAACACCGATGCGGCCGACGAAAGAGCCCGCTGGCTGTACGAAGCATCCATTGCCACCGGAGCGGCGCTGTCACTCGATGCGCTCGAATGGCTCAGTGCGCACCGCCCTGAGTGACGGGCCTTCAGCCTTCCTGATCAGCCAACCAGCGCTCTGCGTCGATGGCAGCCATGCAGCCCGTTCCTGCTGCGGTAATGGCCTGGCGATAGACGTGATCCTGGGCATCACCGCAAGCAAACACACCCTCGACGTTCGTGTAGGTTGAGTCCGGTTTGGTGATGATGTAGCCCGTCTCGTCCTGCGTCAGCCAATCCGAGAAGATTTCCGTGTTCGGTTTGTGGCCGATGGCCACGAAGAAGCCGGTCACCGGAAGTGTGCTGGCCTCGTTTGATTCGACATTGCGGATGGCCAGACCTTCAACGAGATCGTCTCCGAGGACATCCTCGACGACCGTATTCCAGAGGACCTCGATCTTCTCGTGGTTCTTGACACGATCCTGCATGATCTGGGATGCGCGGAATTCGTCCCGACGGTGGATAACGTACACCTTGGAGGCAAAGCGGGTCAGGAAGAGGGCCTCTTCCATGGCCGTATCGCCACCGCCTACGATGGCAAGCTCCTGATCCCGGAAGAAGGCACCGTCACATGTGGCACACGCAGAAACGCCCTTGCCCAGAAGCCTCGATTCATTCTTCAGACCCAGGTACTTGGCCGACGCACCTGTGGAAATGATGACTGTCTCAGCCAGTACGGGCGTTTCCTCGTCAACAACCAGTTTGAACGGACGTTCGCTGAAATCGACGGAGGTTACCGTTCCCCACTGCAGGTCGGCACCGAAGCGCTCGGCTTGCGCCTCGAACTTCTGCATCATTTCCGGTCCCATGATTCCGTCGGGGAATCCAGGATAGTTTTCCACATCCGTCGTCGTGATGAGCTGGCCACCCGGCTGAGGGCCCTGGATGACGAGAGGAGTGAGGTTGGCGCGGGCAGCGTAGATGGCTGCGGTCAGACCGGCGGGGCCGGTTCCGACGATAACGACTTTGTGCCGGTCGGCGGCGGAGAAATCGATGCCTTCCATATTCAATGGCTTTCTTTTCTGGCGGGTCGACGGTCCCTCAAAGGATCCGTCGAAAAAGCAAACAACGGTTTGTGGGCCGGGCGCTGCGCGCCCGGCCCACAAGAACCGTTCTGACTACTTACGCAGGCTGTCCTGCCAGATTTTCCAATTTGGCTGCCAGCACCTTCTTGGGAGCCGTGCCAATCAGCTGGTCAACGACCTGACCATTCTTGAAAAACAGCAGGGTCGGGATGGAGCGTACACCAAATGCCATGGCCGACTGGGGATTGTGATCCACATCGAGCTTTGCAATTTTGGCTTTGCCGTCGAATTCAACGGCGAGCTCTTCAATGATGGGAGCAATGATCCGGCACGGACCGCACCACGTCGCCCAGAAATCAACCAGCACCGGCTGATCCGAGTCGATCACTTCCGACTGGAAGTTTGCGTCAGTGAGGGTCACATACTTAGCGTCCTGTGCCATTGAATTTCCTCTTGTCTTGTCGTCTTTTTGATAGATGGTCGGAATGCTGAAGGAGTCTTGGGTATCGTTCACCGAACGGATGTTACATGGCGCGCCGCCCGACTCCTGCTACTCGTTCCAGATCCATGATTTACAGTGGTTTGGACATCCTGTACGGGATGGCATTCTCATGAATGGCCCTCATGGCTTCGGGCGCCATTTCGACCAGGGTAGTCTCTCCGAGTCGCACCCTGAACGCGCCGTCGGTTACCGTGCCCAGGCGAGTCACTGCCACGTCCGAATCGGTCAACTCACGTTCGATACGAGCGGCATTTTCGGGTGCGGCTGAGACGATGATTCTTGACTGCGCTTCGCTGTAGAGCGCAGCGTCCAGACGTCCGCCGTCGGTGGAAGGCAATTCGATTTCTGCACCTAGGCCATCGGAAGCCAATGACATCTCGGCCAGGGCTACAAGCAATCCTCCGTCGGAAACGTCGTGGGCACCACTCACCCAGCCATTGCGAATGGCCGTGAGGCAAGCCTGCTGAACCGCGGCCTCTTCTTCCAGCTCGAACGCAGGCGCGTCGCCGGCGGTAGTGTCGTGCATATGCGCCAGGTACTCCGATGCGTCGAGTCCCGCATGGCGCCGGCTCCGTGGATGAAGCTCGAGCACCACATCGCCTTCATTCTTGAAGGGAAAGGTCGTGGCCTGGGACTCGACATGATCGATGACTCCCAGCATGCCGATGGTCGGCGTCGGGAAGACAGCGCCTTCCGGATTTTCGTTGTAGAACGATACGTTGCCGCCGGTCACGGGTGTGTTGAAATGGCGACAGGCATCGCCCATGCCACCCACAGCCTCCTTGAATACCCAGTAGACTTCCGGCTTGTACGGATTGCCGAAGTTCAGGCAGTTGGTAATGGCCACCGGCTGACCGCCTGCACACACTACGTTGCGTGCGGCTTCCGCCACGGCAATCTGCCCACCCTTGCGCGGGTTCAGATAGACATACCGTCCGTTGCAATCCGTCTTGACCGCCAACCCTTTGTTAGAATCCTTCAGACGGATGACGGCCGCATCGCTGGGGCCTGGGCCTACAACGGTGTTCGTGCGGACCATGGTATCGTACTGCTCGAATACCCAGCGTTTGGACGCAATGTTGGGCGATGCCAGCATCTGCTCCAGGGACGCTTGTACGGCTGAAGGAGTCAGGTCTGCAATGACTTCCTGGTCGAACGCAGCTGTTTCGTCAAGATATTCTGGACGCTTCGTCTCACGGTAATAGACCGGCGCACCACCTCCCAGAGCCAGATGCTCGGCCGGCACATCTGCCACAAGTTCGCCGTGCCAGTACACTTTCACACGGCCGTCGTCCGTCACCTCGCCAATGTGCTCGGCATGCAGGTCCCATTTGTCGAAAATGGCTTTGAGTACGTCCTCCTTGCCTTTCTCACATACGATCAGCATGCGCTCCTGGCTTTCGGAGAGCATGATCTCGTAGGGTGTCATTCCTTCCTCACGCGTCGGCACGCGGTCCACATGGACGATCATACCTGACTCACCTTTCTCGCTCATCTCGCATGTAGAGCAGGTGATCCCCGCAGCACCCATGTCCTGAATGCCAACGACCACTCCGGACTTGATGACCTCGAGCGTCGCTTCAAGCAGCAATTTCTCGGTGAAAGGATCTCCTACCTGAACGCTGGGGCGCTTGGCTTCGGATGCCTCCGAAATTTCTTCCGATGCAAACGTAGCGCCGTGTATACCATCGCGTCCAGTGGATGAACCGACGATATAAACCGGGTTTCCAACACCTTCGGCAATGGCCGATGCGGTCTGGCCGACTTCGACGACACCCACACTCATGGCATTGACCAGCGGATTCCCTTCATAGGAGGGGTCGAAATACACTTCGCCGCCAACCGTCGGAACGCCGAAGGAGTTGCCGTAGTCGCCGATGCCGCGGACGATGCCGTCAAACAGGTAGCGGACCCGCGGGTTGTCGAGGGATCCGAATCGAAGGGAGTTGAGCGACGCAATCGGTCGCGCCCCCATGGTGAAAATATCCCGCTGGATTCCGCCCACACCGGTGGCTGCACCCTGATACGGTTCCACGGCCGAGGGGTGGTTGTGGGATTCGATCTTGAAGGCCACTGCCTGGCCATCACCAATGTCCACCAGACCGGCATTCTCTTCCCCTGCTCCTACCAGCAAGGCCTCTCCATCCCTGGGGAGTTTCTTGAGTTCGGCAATGGAGTTCTTGTACGAGCAATGCTCGCTCCACATCACCGAATAAATCCCCAATTCCACGAATGTCGGCACACGGCCCAGTTTTTCAACGACCCACCCGTACTCCTCTTCGGTCAATCCGTGTTCGAGGGCGAGTTCCAGGTTCACTTCAGGCTCATTCAGGGCGTCGATCGACATAGTCGTGCAATAATGAAGCGTGTTCGAGGCAGAAGACAGAAAATACAGCACCGCCTGCGGCCTGACCGCGAAGATTCCATACGGTCTCGATCCGAGTTTTCCACAGTCTGCCAGTGGATGATCCTGCCATCGGAAGGCACGACGTACTACATGATTCTCGCTGAAAAATTCCAGCCAATGCAACATGTATCGCAACTCTACATATAGACCTGCTACACAACAGTGCCCGAATCCAGTTTCACTCCTCTGATTCCTTCCAGCCCATGGACAACAGGACCCTCAACGCCGCCATGATCGAAGCCATTGTGCTTTCCATCATCGCACGGTCACCCTCTTATGGATACGAAATCATCAAACGCGTCGGCGACATGACAGACGGGGCCATCGAATGGGCGGCTGGCAGTTTATACCCGGTCCTGCATCGCATGGAGATGAATGGTCATATCGAGTCCTTCTGGCACCAACCGGAGGGCGAACGGAAACGCAAGTACTATCGCATCACGGACGATGGACAGAAAGCGCTCGAGCGCGAAAAGAGGGAATGGTCCACCGTTGAGCGACTCGTCCACGAGTTGTGGCGACCATCTCCTGCTGCTGACTGATTCATTTCCTTCAGAACATCCTTTTACGTGAGCCATGACTCAGTCTCCATTCAATCTGGACCATGCCATCGCCTCATGGCGACAATTCGTCGTCGCCAATCTTCCCCAGGTCAGCCCGGAGCAAGCCGATGAACTCGAACTCCACATCCGGGACGCCTTTGACGACTTCAGGCAGCAGGGGTACTCCGATCCTGAAGCCTTCCAGAAAGCAAGGAGCTCCATCGGGAGTTACGATCGGCTCGAATCCGCATATCAGGACAATTTCTGGCGACAGTCGGCCAGACGTGGCACGTTGCAAACAGAATGGGCGGCGCGGGCGAGACTGACGCTGGAGCACCTTCGGCTATCCCTGCGATCGGCCAAAAAACGCCCCCTGCAGACTGTTGTCAACATGACGGGCCTGACCGTCGGGCTGACATTCTGCCTGCTCATTGGACTGTTCGTCTGGCACCAATCCACGTATGACCGCTTCCACGACGGAGGCGATCGAATCTTCCGCGTCGCCACAGACTATCGCATTGACGGCGAGGTGATTCGCACGGCCCGTTCGGTTGGCCCGCTGTTGCCAGTCCTGAACGAGTCCTCTTCCCCACCCGAAGCCTCCGTTCGGCTGTCTCTCGGCAGTGTGGAACTGAAAAGGGACCTCATTGAACTGCAGTCGGATCGCATCCTGTTTGCGGACTCCGGTTTTTTTGATGTCTTCTCATTTCCCATGCTCCGCGGCGAGCCGGACCTCTCAGATCCTCTCTCCATCATCCTGACCTCGTCGATGGCATCCCGTTTGTTCGGGCCGGAAGATCCGGTCGGTCAAACCATCACGGTTGACGACCAATTGGAAGTGAGCATTGCCGGTGTACTGGCCCCGCTTCCCGATCGCGGCCATCTTCAGTTCGACGTACTTGCCAGCACGAGAGCGTTGGAAATGATGGAGTCATGGATATTCACGAACTGGTACTCTTTCTACTTCTATACCTACGTCAAACTGCCTGCTGACGCTGACCCGGCAGTCGCCTCTGAAATGTTTACCGGGATTGCCAGGGACAGAGCAGATGCTGAACTCATCCGCAGGGACCCCGACTATGCCGTCACACTGGAGCCTCTCCACGACATCTATCTCGAATCGGCGAGGATCAGCCAATTCGGTGTGACCGGCAACCGTGACATGATCCGGCTCTTCTCCGTCATAGGGGTCCTCATCCTCCTGATAGCCGTTGCGAACTTCGTGAACCTGGCCACGGCCCTTTCCGTTGGGCGCGCCCGTGAAATAGGGATCAGGAAAGTGGTTGGCGGTGATCGCAGACAACTCACGCGTCAATTCATGGCGGAGTCCCTTCTGATCGTGGGATTCTCCTCCCTGATTGCCCTTGCCCTGGCATCCCAGGTGCTGCCGGTCATGAATCAGCTTACGGGCATCCATCTGGAAGCTTCCAACTTCCGCAGTTCAGTCGTGATTCTCGTCCTGGTGTCCTTGACCTTGCTGACAGCGCTTCTCTCAGGATGGTATCCCGCTCGCTTGATGTCGAGGATTCCCGCGGCACCCGTCCTGAGCGGCCAACTTCCGGGATCCCTGTCCAAAGGGCAATTCAGGAAAGTGTCCGTGGTGCTTCAGTTCTGCATCTGCTTCATGTTGATCGCAAGTACCCTGGTCGTTCAGAAGCAACTCGACTTCATCCAGCAACACGACAACGGCTTTCGTCAGGAAGGCCTCCTGTCCCTGGATTTCTCCAATGATGATCGCCTGGGAAGCAATCCCTTGTTGTTTCGCGAACGGCTGGCGGATATTCCTGGAGTATCGGGTGTTTCGCTCTCATCTGCGGTGCCTGGTGACGAACCCCTCGGGGACTGGAGCATGGATTTCGAATCCAGGGAAGGCGACATGATTCACGTCTCGTTCCCCCATCTGTTGGTTGATGAGCAGTTCCTCGACACGTACGAAATACCCATTGTAGCGGGAAGGGATTTCCGCGACGATATCGGAGCAGACGACACCCGCGCCGTCATCCTGAATGAATCAGCGGTACGGCAGTTGGGGTTTGACCAACCTGAGGACGTTCTCGGCATGAACTACCGCGCCTATCCGGATGGAGGAGAGGTCATCGGTGTGGCCGCGGATTTCAATTTCCGCTCCGTGCGGGAGCCCGTCGGTGGTATCGCCATGCGCTACATGGCAGATCGATTCGCCCACGCCACATTGAGGGTCGAACCTCAATCCATTGCCTCGATCAGACCGCGCCTCGAGACCATCTGGAATGAACTCAATCACGAAAAAGCATTCAATGCCAGGCTGCTCGACGACGTGGTAATGCAGCAGTACGAACAAGAGCGACATTTTGGACGGTTCTTCCGGTGGGCATCCTCTGGAGCCATTTTCATTGCGTTGATGGGATTGTTTGCGCAACTCACGCTGGCCCTTCGCTCGCGATCCAAAGAGGTTGGCATCCGGCGTGTCCTCGGGGCTGAACGTCCCGGGCTGACACTGCTCTTGTCACGCGAGGTCATTTTCCTCACGCTGCTTGCCTGCATGGCTGGTGCGCCAGTCGTCTGGTGGCTGCTCACGGAATGGCTGCTCAGTTACGATGTCCATGCATCGGTTGGAATTCGGGACATGATCCTGGCAGCTGGCCTGACGGTCGGTGTTGCCTTGGCAACCATTGTCGGCCTGACCGCACGCGCCTCGTCGGTCAGCCCTGCAGATGTCCTGCGTATGGACTGAATCGTCGAGCAGTGTCCAGTAAATGACATCGTTCGCATTTTTTCTCACTTCTTTTTTGAAAGAAGCGCTTCCAATTAATTCATTTTATTAGCCCCCACCGATGCAATACCTTGATTGATAAGGCTGCCAACCACCTTTTCCTTATCAATCATGCTTCGCTCCTCGAGTGTTATTGCTCTTTTCCTACTTCTATACGTCGGCTTGGCCCTCGCTTCGCCTCATGCTGACACGCCCGAAACCCTGGACACGGTTGTCTCTTCGACCGCCAGCATCGGAATGACCGCAGAGGTCGAGGTACCCGCCGTCGCTCCCCAAGAAGCGGGTACGCAGGCCAACCTGAACCTGATCTGGACCATGATCGCTGCGATTCTGGTCTTCCTGATGCAGGCCGGATTCGCCCTGGTTGAAACGGGACTCACCCGCTCCAAGAACGCCGTCAACATCATCATGAAGAACATCATGGATGTGTCGGCGGGCTGCTTGGTCTTTTTCGCCATAGGATTCGGCTTGATGTTCGGCACCACATCCACGGGTTGGTTCGGTACCGAGGGTTTTTTGCTGACCGGTCTTCCCCAAGAGCCGTGGACCTGGGCGTTTTTCGTCTTCCAGGCCGTATTTGCTGCAACGGCCGCCACCATCGTATCCGGAGCGGTGGCTGAACGCACCCGATTCACCGGTTACCTGGTCTTTTCCATTGTAATCACAGGTCTGATCTACCCGGTCTTCGGATCCTGGGCTTGGGGCGGGCTGCTGAATGGCTCCGGCTGGCTGGAGAATCTGGGTTTCATTGATTTTGCAGGTTCTACCGTAGTGCACTCCGTCGGTGGGTGGGCTGCCCTTGCCGGGGCGTTGGTTGTCGGACCTCGGGTCGGGAAGTACAACGAAGACGGGAAACCGAAACATATCCCCGGGCACAGCCTGCCGCTAGCCGCTCTGGGAGTGTTCATCCTGTGGTTCGGATGGTTCGGATTCAATGCGGGTTCAACTACAACAGGCGATGGGTCCGTAGCCCTCATCATGATCAATACGCTGCTGGCGTCTGCAGCTGGCGCCACGATGGCCATGGCGGTCACCTGGATCCGGAACGGTAAACCCGATGCTCCGATCACACTGAATGGGGTGCTGGCCGGTCTCGTCGGAATCACGGCTGGATGCGCCAACCTGGATCCGGGGTTTGCCATCCTGACCGGAGCGATTGCCGGCATCCTGGTTGTCTATGCGATGGAATGGATTGACCGCAAAGTGGACGATCCAGTGGGAGCGATTGCCGTCCATGGCGTCTGCGGTGCTTGGGGGACGCTGGCTGCCGGTCTCTTCAATGCGGGTGATCTGTTCAACCCGGCCATCATCGGCGTACAGCTGCTCGGCATCGTCTCGGCGTTTGCCTGGACGTTTACCGTCAGCTACGGGCTCTTTCAGCTGCTCAAGCGCACGGTTGGTTTGCGCGTCGAGTCAGAT